>Ga0154591_1059_pt1 | contig 79265 bp, 66 predicted proteins | sample RifGroF2_FD_116020 | JGI IMG/M metagenome (GOLD analysis project Ga0154591, IMG submission 116020) | Lentisphaerae bacterium GWF2_45_14
TCCGGAGAATTGATGAGCGTCAGTCCATCGCAGGACCACCGGACTGGAACCGCCCGGAGCGGTCAGAGCTTTTCCCTGATTTCCTGTTCTGATTTTTACCGGACAGTAGTGATTTAAGTTATGCCACCTGTCGTGTGCAAATAAAATTCAGTCGTCATGCCGCCCAAAGTCAAACAGGTCGAGAAATTGGAATGGTCTAAGTCCGGCAAGCGCAAAATCATTTGACACGAGTGTATATACGAAGAATAAAAGCCATCTTGGGTGCGGATTCAGGGAAATAGACTGGTGGGTTGGCCGGGATTCGAACCCGGGACCCACGCCTTAAAAGGGCGTTGCTCTACCGACTGAGCTACCAACCCGTAAAGTTTTTTGAGTTTACGGAAGTTCAAAAGATAGCGGACAAAATCAATATTTCAAATTAGCTTTATAATAAAGTCCCATTTATTTTGATGTCCGCGAAGGTATACTGAACTCTGTATTGAAAAAAAGGGTAAAAGGATTATCTTAACACGTTAAAAAAAAGTGGAAAAAGTCCACCTATTATAAAAATGGCAGAAGAAATAAAGCATCAATACGACGAAAGCAAGATAAAGACCCTGAGTTCTCTGGAGCATATCAGGTTAAGGCCCGGTATGTACATAGGCAGGATGGGAGACGGCTCAAGCCCGAATGACGGCATATATGTGTTGTTGAAGGAAATCATCGACAATAGCGTTGATGAATACATAATGGGTATTGGTCGCAGAATAGATGTGAAGCTTGACGGCGATGAGGCATCCGTCCGTGACTATGGGCGCGGGATACCGCTCGGGAAGGTCATTGACTGCGTTTCATTGATGAATACTGGAGGAAAGTATAACGACGATGTTTTTCAGTTCTCAGTCGGGCTGAACGGAGTTGGGACGAAGGCCGTGAACGCGCTTTCCGAAAAGTTCACCGTAGTGTCCGTAAGAGAGGGCAAATACCGTAGCGCCACATTCAAATCGGGGAGTATCACCGGAGAAAAAAATGGCACTACCGAGGAGAAGAACGGGACGCTGGTCTCTTTCATTCCTGACCCTCAGCTTTTTCCGAAATACACCTTCAAGGTTGAGTATATCGAAAAGCGCCTCTGGATGTACGCCTTTCTCAACAGCGGGCTTTCGCTTTATCTGAATGGAAAGCGTTTTTACTCGCAGAACGGACTCAAGGACCTTATAGATTCGGAAGTTGGCGAAGAGCGGATCTACGACATTGTCCACTACAAAGAAAAGACCATGGAGTTCGCATTCTGCCACACTACGAACTACGGTGAGAACTATTTTTCATTTGTAAACGGGCAGTACACAAACGATGGCGGCACGCATCTTTCGGCGTTCCGCGAGGGATTATTGAAGGCCGTGAATGAGTTTTCAGGCAAAAATTACGAACCGAGCGATGTTCGTGACGGAATCGTCGGGGCAATCGCGATAAAGCTCAAAGACCCGATATTTGAGTCGCAGACGAAGAATAAACTCGGCAATACCGATATCCGCGGCTGGATAGTGGGCGAGGTCAAAAACGCCATTACCGCATATTTGCACAGGAACCGTGAGGAGGCCGAGCTTATTCTCCAGAAGGTAGTGAGAAACGAGCAGCTTCGTAAAGAAATTCAGGCCGTCAAGAAGCAGTCCAAGGAAAACGCGAAAAAGATGAGCCTCAAAATACCGAAGCTCAAGGATTGCAAACGCCACTTGGGCGACAAGGGACGCCGCGGCGAGGAGCTTGGCGAGAACACCATGATATTTCTGACAGAGGGCCAATCGGCGGCGGGTTCGATGGTGAGCTGCCGCGACGTTTATACGCAGGCCATTTTCTCGCTCAAGGGAAAGCCGCTCAACTGCTACGGGGAGAAGATAGACAAGGTTTACCAGAATGAAGAGCTCTACTATATAATGCAGACCCTCAACATCGAGGACGATGTCGAAAAGCTGCGTTACGCGAAGGTAGTGATTTCCACCGACTCCGACGTGGACGGACTCCATATCAGAAATTTGCTCATAACATTTTTCCTTACCTATTTTGAGCAAATCGTCCTGGCGGGCCACCTTTATGTCCTTGAGACCCCCCTTTTCAGGGTCAGGAACAAAAAAGAGACCATCTATTGTTACGATGAACGTGAACGTGACAAAGCCGTGCAAAAGCTCGGCGGGTCCAATAAAGGGGCCGAAATAACACGTTTCAAGGGACTCGGAGAAATTTCGCCGTCGGAATTTGGCCAGTTTATCGGAGAAAATATAAGGCTGCTGAATGTTTCAGTCGACCACATGAGGGGCGTCTCCGATATGCTTGAGTTCTACATGGGGAAAAATACGCCTGACCGCAAAGACCATATAATAAATAACCTTGTGTGAAGAATATGCCGCGGAAAAAAAATAAAGCCAAAGATAATACTCCGGAAGTACCCGTTGAAGAAAACGGGATTGAGCCTAATTTGCCCGAGGCACTGGCGAGCGGCGAGACCGAGGCGTCCCTTACTGAGGATTCCGGCGGGAATATCTTCCTTAAAAAAATGCTGGATTCCAATTTTATAGAATACGCGTCATACGTTATAAAAGAACGCGCGATTCCAGATGTCGATGACGGCTTAAAACCAGTCCAGCGTAGAATATTGTGGTCACTCTTCAAAATGGACGATGGTAAATTCCATAAGGTTGCCAACGTCATCGGCCACACAATGCAGTTTCACCCGCACGGAGATGCTTCGATAGGGGATGCACTGGTTGTCCTAGCGAATAAAGAATATTATATCGACAAGCAGGGAAACTTTGGCAATATCTTTACCGGCGACGGCGCGTCGGCCGCGCGCTATATTGAGTGCCGCCTTACTCCGCTTGCGCGCGAAGTCCTTTTCAATGCAAATATTACTGAATTCATCGACTCGTATGACGGCAGGAACAAGGAACCTATCCGGCTGCCGGTAAAGATTCCGTCGCTCCTGATGCTTGGCTCGGATGGTATCGCCGTCGGTATGGCAACCCACATTCTTCCGCACAACTTCAAGGAGCTCCTCGAAGCGCAAATCGCTATTCTGAAGGGCGAAAATTTCAGAATTTACCCCGATTTTCTTCAGGGCGGGCTTATGGATGTTTCCGAATACGAAGACGGCAACGGCAAGGTAACGCTGCGCTCAAGGATCGACATTGACGGCAGAAAGCTTATCATAAGGGAAATTCCGGCCACGACTACGACCGAAAACCTCATAGCATCCATTGAACGGGCTGTTGAAAAAAATAAAATAAAGATTGCGACAATAAATGACTTTACCACGGACAAGATTGAGATTGAAATAGTTCCGATGCGCGGGCAGGAACCGGAAAAAGCCCTGAAGGCCCTATATGCCTATACCGACTGTTCTGTCTCCGTAAACGTCAACATGATGCTGATCTGCGAAAACAGACCCGTTCATATGTCCGTCTCCGAAGTCCTTCACCGCAACACGGAGAAGCTTCTCGAATATCTCAAACTGGAACTGGAACTGGAACTGGCCTCGCTTCACGAACGCTTCCACGAAAAAACCCTCGTCCAGATATTCATAGAAAACAGGATTTATAAGAGAATAGAAAAATCGTCCACCTACGAAAATGTCTTAAGCGAAATACGCTCCGGACTAGAGAAGTTCCGTGATATGCTCCAGCGGGACATCTCCGACGAGGATATAGAAAAGTTGCTTACCCTCCAGATTCGCCGCATATCGCTCTTCGATATAAAGAAGAACAAAAAGGAAATCGATGACATTATCGCCCATATCACGGAAGTAGAGAAGCACCTTAAGCGCCTTAAGGCATACGCCGTCAGCTACCTCAAGGCGCTTATCGATAAATACGCCGCGGCATTCCCGCGCAAAACCGAAATTGAGAAGTTCGAGAAAATCGACAGGCACTCCGTAGCCCTCAACAACATAAAGGTGGGATGGGATAGGAAAAACTGCTATATCGGGACGAATGTGAAAAGCGATGAACAGGTAACCTGTAACGAATATGATCACCTCCTCTGTATTGAACGCAACGGCGATTACAAAGTCATAAATATTCCAGAAAAGATTTTCTGCGACAGGCTCTTCGACTTCAGGAAGTATGACAAGGACACCATCTTCGGAATCGTCTACTCCGAAAAGAAGACCGGCAAAATTTTCGCAAAACGCACGGTCATCTCCAAATTCATAACCGATAAAGAGTACAAACTTTGCCCCGAGGGCTGCCGACTCGAAGTAGTAACGCCGCGCCCGACATCCATATATGATTGTATTGTAGACGCCAAACGAAACGGGACATTTGAGATCGATCTGAGCCAAGTTGCCGAGCGCTCCCCGAAGGCCAGAGGCGAACTTATCTCAAAATATAAGCTCGTTAAAATAACATTCTCAAGACTTCAGGACGGTCCTGCCGATGACGACGGCACGGATAACGACAATACGCCTGTACCCGAAACGGAAACCGAAAACACCGAAATTACGGACAGCTCCCCCTCTCAAGAGGCCCAGCCGGACCTTATTCCTACGGAGAAAAGCGAAGCCCCTGTCCTGCCCGAAAAGAAAAAGCGTTCCCCCCAGAAAAAAAGTGACGCTAAAAAGGCCAAAAGCTATGTAGACGATGAAGACTGGGGCATATCACAGCCTGAATTGGAATTCTAGACAGCAATTGGGCAAAGAAGGCCGGATAACAAGTCGGCGCGGTAAGCTTTCTGCGGATAGACTCTTCCCTTGTTATTTTTGAGGGATAGTAGGTTTACCCATTTTGTTGATGAGATACTGGATGATGACGAAGAATGACGGGATGAGAATTGTTCCGAATATACAGGAAACCAGCATCCCTCCGAAAATAACGGTCCCGAGTGAACGACGGCTCGCCGCTCCGGCACCCATGGCAATCACAAGCGGCAGAACACCGAGAACGAAAGTTACCGATGTCATAAGTACGGCCCTGAACCTCAGGCGTGCGGCAAAAATCGCGGATTCGAAAATATCTTTCCCCTGACGTTCATGCTGTTCCTTGGCAAACTCAACAATCAATATCGCGGTTTTACAGGCGAGACCGAAGAGAAGCACAAATCCTACCTGCGTATAGATGTTATTGTCAATTCCGGTAATCCAGAGCGCGCCCAGCGCGCCGAAAAAGGCTATCGGCACCGAGAGTATGACGGCAAAGGGAATCATCCAACTTTCATACTGCGCAACAAGGAAAAGGTAAATAAAGGTCAGTGCAAGCCCGAAAATCATGATAACTTTATTGCCCGCGAGTATCTCCTGGTAAGACATGCCGGTCCACTCATACTTATAGCCGGGAGGCATGGTATCGTCGGCGCTTTTCTGGAGTGCCGCCATAGCCTGTCCTGAGCTGAAGCCGGGGGCGATATCGCCGTTGATAGTCAATGAGGAATAAAGGTTGTATCTGTACATTACCTGCGGCATGAGGCTGGTCTTCACCTCAAGAAGCGTGCCCAACGGGACCATGTCGCCCTGGTTGTTTTTGACATAGAGCGCGGATATATCGTCAATTTTATTTCTGAACTTTTCTCCGGCCTGGGCTATCACCTGATAGACTTTGCCGAACTTGTTGAAGTCATTGATATAAATAGAGCCGAGCTGTGTCTGAAGGGTGGAAAAGACGTCCGTGAGGGAAAGGCCAAGTTTTTTTGCTTTTTCGCGATCGATGTCGAGGTATATCTGCGGAACGTTCGCCCTGTAAGTGCTATAGGCAAACTCTATGGGAGGCTGCTGGTTAGCGTTGTAGACGATTCCGCCCATGACTGCGGCCAGGTCTTGCGGGCTTCTGGAAAGGGTGTCCTGAAGCATGAACTCAAGTCCCCCGGTTGTACCAACTCCGGGGATGGCTGGCATTCCGAAGGGAAAAATTTTGGCCTCCGGAATCGTATTGAACATTGCGGCGGCCTTTCTTATGAGCGAGTCTTGCGAGAGGGCGGCGGTCTTCCTCTTTTTCCAGTCTTCGAGTATAACAATTACAAGAGCGCAGTTTGAGGAACTTGTACCTGAAAGCATGCTGTAACCGGTAACAGTCATTACATCGATGACACCATCCATCTTTTTGAGAATATCATATATTTTTGTGACGACTGCGGAAGTTCTTTTTATTGACGCGCCGTCAGGAAGCTGTACATCAACCATGAAATTTCCCCTGTCCTCATTCGGAATGAATCCCGTGGGGATTATTGTATAAAATTTCCATGTAATGAGCATGAGAACGGCGTATAACACGAGTATAAGTACTGATTTTCTCACAACATGCGTAACAATCCACGCATAACCGGATGAAACTCCGTTGAAACCTTTGTTGTAAAGCCTGAAAAGAAAGAAAGGTTTTGGTTTTTCGGGTCTGAGAATGGCGGCACAGAGTGCGGGACTCAAGGTAAGGGCATTTATTGATGAAATCGTAACAGCTACGGAAATAGTTACCGCAAACTGCCTGTAAAGCACGCCCGTTATTCCGGGAAGAAATGTTACGGGAATAAACATAGCCAGGAGAACGAGCGTGGTGGCTATAACGGGGCCTGTTACCTGCTCCATGGTTTTATATGCCGCGTCACGCGGAGAGAGTTTCTCCTCCTCCATAAGCCTGTTTACGTTTTCGATTACGAGGATAGCATCGTCAACTACAACCCCGATAGCGAGGATGAGGCCGAAAAGTGTTATGGTGTTTATGGAATAGCCCAAGAGATAAAGTACGGCGAATGTGCCGACGAGCGAGACTGGGATTGCCACGGACGGAATAATAGTGGAACGCCAGTCCTGTAGAAAGACAAAAACGATAAGTATGACGAGAAAAATGGCTTCGTAAAGGGTTTTTTCTACTTCCTCTACTGAGGAATTGACGAATTTTGTCGTATCGTAAAGAATGGAACACTTCAGGTCTTCCGGGAAGCTTTTGGACATTTTTTCAAGTTGGGCCTTTATTGCGTCGCCAATCTGAAGTCCGTTTGCGTCCGGGAGCTGATAAACCGCAAGCAACGACCCTGGCGCGCCATTAAGCTGGCTGAATGATGAATAGTCCTGCGAGCCAAGCTGGACTTTGGCAACATCTTTTATCTTAACCATCGAACCATCCGATGAAGCCCTGACAATGATGTTTTCAAATTCCTCTACGCTTGAAAGACGTCCCTTTGTCTGGACAGTAAACTCAAACTGCTGGTCAGCGGGGCAAGGGGGTGCGCCGATCTGCCCGGCTGCTACCTGGACATTCTGTTCCGTTATAGCGTTTGTGACTTCCGTTACACTCATATTAAGACTGGTCAGCTTATCGGGATCTATCCATATTCTCATGGAATAGTCGAGTCCGCCAAGCATTGAAGAATCGCCGACGCCGCTGATTCTCATTACGGCATCTCGGATATTAAGTGTCATATAGTTACTTAGATATATTCCGTCATAAGTGCCTTTCGGCGAAAAAAGGTTTATTACGAGGAGCATGTTGCTGGACTTCTGCTTTACCGTAACACCTTGCCTTTTAACTTCTTCAGGAAGTTGCGGATTGGCTATGGCCACACGGTTCTGGACGTTTACGGTATTCATATCGCCGTCTGTACCTATCTCGAAGGTTACAGTTATCGTAGCGCTTCCGTCATTGGCTGTGGTAGACTGCATATATATCATATTTTCAACGCCGTTGACTTGGCTTTCTATGGGCTCTACAACGGTTTTCTGGACGATATCGGCGCTTGCTCCCGGGTATGACGTGGTAATTGAGACCTGCGGAGGGGTGATGTCCGGATACTGTGCCACTGGCAGATTATATATGGATATCGTTCCGGCTATAGTAATGACTATTGAGATAACAAGCGCGAAACGGGGCCTGTCTATGAAAAATTTACTGAACATGGCTTATTTCCCGGCTTCTTTTTTTTCGGTTTTCGGTAAAGAAGGTTCATCTGATTCCAAGGTTTTTTCGCTCAATGGCTTGTCAATAACAATCTTTACTTTTGAATTTGGCCGCACCTTCTGGAGGCCCTCCGTTATGACAAGCTCCCCTTCGGAGAGGCCGGAACTGACAACGGTATTTCCACCAAAATCGCCGCCCGTTATTATGTGGTTGCTGGCAACTTTGTTTTCTTTGTCCACCGTAAGTACAAATTTACCAGCCTGGTCTTCCTGAATAGCGCTGCGTGGAACCAAAAGAGCTTTCTTTGTCTCGGGGTCTTCCACTATTACTTTAAGGTACTGGCCGGGGGTAAGAATATTATCAGGGTTTTCGAAGACGGCCCTGATAAGGATTGTTCCCGTCATCGGATTTATTTTATTGTCTGTAAACTCTATTTTCCCGGTTTTATCATACATTGTTCCGTTCGGGAGCACGGCTTTTATTTTCAACTTGCTGTTGGATACGCGTTTTTTAACTTTTTCGAGAAGGACATCCACCAGCATTTTTTCGTTAATGCTGAACTGCACCTTCATGGGATCGGTTCTTACCACATTTGCAAGAGTTTTACTGGAAGGCCCGACGAGATTTCCCACACTGTAGTTTGCAAAGCCGATTCTTCCGTCAAAGGGGGACCTGATCTCGGTGTAACTCAAGTTAAGCTCGGCAAGTTGTAGTTGCGCCGCCGCTTCCAGCATATTTGCCTCCGCCGCCGCCTTTTGATAGGTTACATCATCGACCTGCTGCTGGCTGACCGCATTTTTCTGGAACAACGAATATTTACGGTTGTATTCAATCACGGCCCTGTCGAGTTCGGCCTTCTTTGCGGCAAGGCTCGATTTAGCTATGGTGACATTTGCGTCATACTGTGTCTTTTCTATTACGAAGAGAAGGTCGTTTTTCTTTACCTTGCGGCCTTCTATGAAATTTCGCTGCTCAAGAAAGCCTTCAACCCGTGCTATCAGATCAACATTGTCATATGCTATTGCCTGCCCTACAATATTGAATGAAAACGCAACGTTTTCAAAAATAACCGGCGTTACAATAACTTCCGAAACGATGGCCTCGGAAACGACATTTTTCTCGCAACCCGAAAATAAAAATAAAATTGAAAATATTGAAAGAAATGAAAATATCAGGCGGAAAAGACTTTTTGCGCACATTCCAGGCACTCCCATACTTTTAAAGATTGATTCAAATAATATGCCTTTAACGCTTTCCTATTCCAGCTTCCTATGTAAATTAAAGATAAATTACCCTGAAAAAACAAGATGAAAATAGTTTTTGCCGCAATAAATTCTTCTTTTTCCCATTCCTCTTTGTCATACGGCTTCGTAAGAGCGTTTAATGAAGAGTTCCTCGAAGACTGGAGCTGGGAGCTTGTCGAAAATTCCCTCGGTGAAGACCATGGGCGTTTTCTTTCAAGAATCCTGAACGCCTCTCCTGATGTCCTTGTTTCCACGGCATATCTTTTTAATATTGAATACGGCCTTAAAGTCTTTGGAACATTCAAGACCCTTATGCCGAAAGTTCCAATTTACCTCGGAGGTCCGGAATTCCTTGGAGACAATGAAAGCTTCCTCCGCCGGAATCCCCATATAAACGCGGTCATAAGAGGTGACGAAACATCTTTCCACAAAGTCTTAACCCAAAACAATCTTAATAATATTAGTGGTTTATGCTATATTGACGAAGACAGGAATTATATTGACGGTAAAATGACGGCATGCTATGACGGCTCTCTTGACGATATCCCATCCCCCTTTCTGAAAGGTTATTTCAATAAGGAAAGGGCATTTTGCCAGATTGAAACATCAAGAGGCTGTCCGGGTTGCTGTTCATTCTGTACGAGCGCGATGTCGGGCGGTGTAAAATACTTTTCTATCGAACGCGCCCGCTCCGACATTCAGGTAATAGCGGAAACCGGGTGTAAAGAGATAAGGGTGATAGACAGAACTTTTAACGACAATAAAAAACGCAGCCTCCAACTTCTGGAAATATTCAGGGATGAGTTTCCACAGATCCGCTTTCATCTCGAAATTAATCCGGCAATTATAGACAGCTCCTTTATAGATATGATAAGGACATTTCCCGCAAAACGACTCCACCTTGAGGCCGGAATACAGACATTCATCCCTGAAGTACTGCATGCCGTCAAACGCCCGGCATCTTCCCGAAAATCATCCGTCGGGTTAAAGAGGCTCATCGCTCAGAAGAATACAGAAGTTCATGCCGATCTTATAGCCGGACTCCCCGCGCAATCTCTTCAGAATGTATTTGATGATCTGAAAACGATGATTCTCCACGCACCCTCCGAAATCCAGCTTGAAAGACTCAAGATCCTGCCGGGAACAAAACTCCGCCAAGATCAGGAAATATTCTATAATCCCGAACCGCCGTACGAAGTACTGAAAACGCCCTCAATTTCAAATGACGAGCTTCTTGAGGCTGAATGCCTCTCGAAAATAACGGATTCCTATTATAATTTTCCCCCGACCCAGATAATTTTCCGGCTTGCCGCAATAAATATTGATTCGTTCCTCGAAAAGTTTGTCAGGTTTTTAAAAAATAGCTATGATCCCTTCATTAAACCATCGCCATCCTCAAGACTCGAAATATTGGAAAAATTCTTCACTTCCGAAAAAAATGGATTATTTCAGGAATTCACGAAATTCCTCTGGCTTCTCAACGGGTTTCCTCCCGAAAAATATGAGATAAAGACATTCAGAAAGGCAGAGTGGGCCGGACAAAGTACAGTAGCTTTTTCTGAGAATAAGGAACTCAAAGCGGAAAGGTTTTTCAGTACGGACTTCAGCTTTGACGTTCTGAAAATGTTTTCCGGAGAAGAAATTCCGCCCGAGAAATCCGTTACATTGCTTTTCTGCACTTCAAAATCTAAAAAAATAATTGAAATTTTAAAAAGATAAACTGTTAAGGAGCAAATTATGGCGAGGATAAAATTGGAAGTGCCGGAGAAATTTATTTTCAGTACTCAAATCGACGTAAGGATTTCAGATATTAATTATGGTGGGCACCTCGGAAACGATTCCGTTCTTTCGATAATTCATGAGGCCAGGATGCGTTTCCTGAGGAGTGTGGGCTTCAGTGAAACGGATATCGGCGACAACTGCGGCCTTATCATGGGAGATGCCGCAATAGTCTTTAAGGCGGAAGCCTTCTATGGCGATAAACTTGAGATCAAAATAGCGATTCAGGACATGGCAGCGCTAGGCTTCGACATGTTCTACCTCATAACGAAAGTTGACTCAGGACAGGAAACATGTCGTGCCAAGACGGGAATGGTATTCTTCGATTACGCCTCGAAAAAAGTCCGCAAAGCCCCTGAACAATTCCTCTCCGCCGTAAGGCAGGCTTAACCTGCACGTCCGGGTCAGCGTCTGGAGCCGAAAATGCGGAGTAGAAAGAGAAAAAGGTTTATAAAGTCGAGGTAAAGTGAAAGCGCGCCCATTACTGCGCATTTTCTGCCGCTTTCAAAATCACCGTCGACCGCTGAAGCCATGGCTTTTATCTTCTGGGTATCGTAGGCGGTGAGCCCCACAAATATGATCACACCGGCATAAGTCGTTATCCAGTAAAGAATGCTGTTTGACCAGAACATATTTACAACTGAGGCTATTATGAGCCCGATAAGCGCCATGAAAAGGAGATTTCCAAGTTTCGTGAGATCTCTTTTTGTCACATAACCATAAAGACTCATTGTTCCGAAGGTGCCGGCGGTTATAAAAAATGTCGAGGCTATTGAGGATGCCGTGTATACCAGAAAAATAGCGGCGAAAGTTACTCCATTAAGTGCGGAATAGGCTATGAAAATAGCGGTAGCGGTCTGCGCGGAAATTCTGTTGATAAAACCCGCAAGGCCGACGACTATGACAAATTCCGCGATGAATAAACCAAAAAGCAGAATCCGGTTACCGAAAATAATATTTACAACCTCCGGATTTGTAGCCACCAGAAGTGCGACAACTCCTGTTATGCTTAACGCGAAACACATCCATCCATAAACTTTAGTTATGAATGATGACTGGATTGACGCAAGGTCCCTTGATTCGGCAAAAACTTCATTGTGTCCATCAGAATACATCTTTAAATACCTCTTTTATTGATTATATACTTTAGGTTAAATGAATATAATTACAAATTTATCGAAAGCGATAAAGAAGCTTTTGAAAGGTCGATTCCCTTTCTTGCGGCATAATCCTTGAGCTGATCTTCCCCAATTCTGCCGACATTAAAATATTTCGAGTCGGAATGAGAAAAACAAAGCGCGCAGACGGATGCCGCAGGAGTCATCATAAACGATTCAGTAAGCTTGATTCCAACATTTTTTTCTACCTCCAGCAATGAGAAGAGTTCGGTTTTTTCGCTGTGGTCGGGGCAGGCTGGATAGCCGGGCGCAGGCCTTATTCCTCTATAATCGGCTTTCAGAAGTGATTCGAGATTAAGCTTTTCCGAAGGAGAGTAGCCCCAGAATTCTTTTCTGATAAGCTCGTGCAAATGTTCGGCAAACGCCTCGGCGAGTCTGTCCGCTAAAGTTTTAACCATTATCGCACTGTAGTCGTCGTTTTTACTGAGAAACGATTCTGCAAGCTCGTCAGAACCGTCGCCAGCAGTTACAGCAAATGCTCCGAGATAATCCTTAACCCCCGATGACGTGGGAGCTATGAAATCGGAAAGACAATAATTAGGAGAGTCCTCTTTTCCCATCTGCTGACGCAGGAAATGGAAGGATGTTTTATCAGAAACGTTAACATCGTTGCCCTCCGACGATGCCGGGAATATACCGAAAACGGCATGTGCTTTCAAGAGTTTTCCGGAGACTATTTTTTCGAGCAGTTTTTTAGCGTCAGTGATAAGTTTCGAGGCTTCTTCTCCCTTTTGCGGGTCGTTCAGAATCCCCGGGTATTTACCGTTGATATCCCATGCGGAAAGGAAGAAAGTCCAATCGATATATGGAAGGAGCTTTTCAAGGGAATAGTCCCGCATCGTCTTTATGCCTGTAAAAGAAGGTTCCGGCGGACAGTATGAGTTCCAGTCTGTCTTGAAAGAATTGACGTTTGCTTCCGGAAACGAGAGAAGCGGTTGTTTTTTTGCTTCGTGATGTTCACGGAGTGCGGCGTACTCTTCTTCAAGAGCTTGGATGAACGGCGCTGCTGCGGTCTTACTCAAAAGATTACTGACAACACTCACGCTTTTCGAGGCGTCCTTCACCTGCACCACGGGGCCGTCGCACGCAGGCGCTATTTTTACTGCTGTATGCGCCTTCGAAGTTGTGGCACCGCCGACCATAAGGGGAATATTGAGTCCGTGTTTTTTCATTTCGGAGGCGACATGCGTCATTTCCTCAAGAGAAGGTGTTATCAGCCCGCTAAGTCCGATTATATCGACTTTTTCCTCTATTGCGGTACGGATTATTTTTTCGCACGGCACCATTACGCCGATATCAATGACTTCGTAATTATTGCACTGGAGAACGACGCCTACAATGTTCTTTCCAATATCGTGAACATCGCCCTTTACGGTAGCCATGAGGATTTTACCGGCTTTGGAAGGAACGCCTGACGTATTTTCCTTCTCGATGTAGGGCATAAGGTAGGAGACGGCCTTTTTCATGACCCTGGCGCTCTTAACTACCTGCGGCAGAAACATTTTGCCGCATCCAAAAAGGTCGCCGATATGGTCCATCCCGGTCATGAGCGGGCCTTCTATGACGGAGACTGACGAATTGTATTTTAAGCGTGCCTCCTCGACATCCTGATCGATAAAATCGGTTATTCCTTTTATCAGGGCGTGCGAAAGGCGTTTTTCCACCGAAAGTGAGCGCCATTCATCGGCGGCCTTCTCGTCTTTTTTGCCGCCCTTGAGTGATTCCGCTACTTCTATGAGCTTGTCGGTAGCGTCTTCAGAGCTGTTAAGTACCGCCGCTTCAACGGATTTCAGAACATTATCTGGAATATCTTCATAAACCGTCAACTGTCCGGGATTTACAATTCCCATCGTCATTCCGGCTTTGATCGCGTGGTAGAGGAAAACTGAGTGAATGGCCTCGCGTATCGCGTTATTGCCGCGGAACGAGAAGGAAACGTTGCTTACTCCGCCGCTGATGGAACTGTGCGGAAATAGATGTTTAAGCGTTCTTACCGCGTCTATAAAATCTTTGGCATAGTTGTTGTGTTCTTTAATCCCAGTCGCGATAGCGAAAATATTCGGGTCGAATATGATATCCTGCTCCTTAAATCCCGCCTTTTCGGTAAGGAGTCTGTGGGATTTTGAGCATACTTCTATTCTTCGCTCGAAAGTATCGGCCTGTCCTTTTTCGTCAAAGGCCATTATGAGGACGGCGAACCCGTATTTCCGGGCAAGGCTGGCTTTTTCTATAAAGGCTTCTTCGCCTTCCTTGAGGCTTATTGAATTTATGATCCCTTTGCCCTGAACGCACTTCATTCCTTCTTCGAGGACTTCCCATTTCGATGAGTCTATCATTACCGGGACTTTGCATATATCGGGTTCAGAGGCGATGAGATGAAGGAATTTTTTCATGGCTTTGAGTGAGTCGAGCATGGCCTCATCCATATTTATATCGATAATGTTCGCGCCGTTTTCGACCTGCTGACGGGCAATGGAAAGAGCTTCCTCGTAAGATTCGTTTTTGATAAGATCAAGGAACTTTTTGGACCCTGCCACGTTCGTTCTTTCGCCAACATTTATAAAATTTGCCTCGGGCGTGATGACAAGCGGCTCAAGTCCGCTGAGGCGGCAGCAGGGTTTGATCTCCGGGATTTTGCGGGGCGGACAATTTTTTAATGCCTCGGCAATCGCCTTTATGTGGGCCGGAGTCGTGCCGCAGCAACCGCCCGTGATATTGACTATACCCGACTCTGCAAAGCTTTTAATGAGACTTGCCATCATTTCCGGGGTCTGGTCGTATTCGCCGAACTCGTTAGGAAGTCCTGCGTTGGGATGGGCGCTTACGAATACGGGACATTTTGAGGAGAGTTCCGCAATGTGCGGTTCCATATCCTTCGCGCCGAGCGAGCAGTTAAACCCTACACTGAGAAGATTTGACGCATGCGTTACCGAGTAGAGAAATGCCTCGCCGGTCTGGCCCGTAAGCGTTCTTCCGCTTGCATCGGCGATGGTGCCGGAGATCATGACAGGAATTTTTATATTCAATTCTTCCTGAACTTCTTCCACGGCAAATATGGCGGCCTTCGCGTTAAGCGCGTCAAAGACTGTTTCTATAAGGACGATGTCCGCTCCGCCGTCCATGAGGCCTTTGATGGCGACTTTATACGTTTCGGCGAGCTCATCAAACGATACGTTTCTGATTCCAGGGTCGTTAACGTCGGGAGAAATGGAACACGTCCTGTTTGTCGGCCCCATGCTTCCCGCGACGAATCTCGGCTTCCCCGGGTTTCCCTTTTCGGCCTCATCGGCGGCTTTGCGTGCAATGCGTGCGGCCTCGAAGTTAAGTTCATAGACAATATCCTCAAGCCCGTAGTCTTTCTGAGATATGCTGTTGGAGTTGAATGAATTAGTTTCTACGATGTCCGCGCCGGCGTCAAAATATGACTTATGTATTTCGGAAATTATGTCGGGTCTTGTCAGGACAAGTATATCGTTGTTGCCTTTAATGTTGTGGCTGTGGTTCCTAAACCTTTCGCCACGGAAATCTCTTTCCCCGAGTCCGTATTTCTGTATAATAGTCCCCATTGCCCCGTCGAGGATAAGTATTCTTTCGGTGAGAAGCTTCTTAAGCAAATCAAAACTCTGTCTGTAACTGGCCATATTTCTCCAAAACTGTTAAAAGCGTTAAATATAAATCATTTTTCTCCAATTAAAAGTAAAATCATGGCGCTTAGCCGCGAAGCTGGAGTCCTTTTAAATCAAAGATTGGTGTAAAGCTCCGCATAATCATATAGCGTTTCTGCACGGATCACAAGTCTCGAAATAGGGTTCATCCGGGGTGATATAGTCTCCGACTGCCCTCAGTGCGGTATGCAGGAATTATAGGAGTTCACCTTTTTTCTTGTTTTTAGTTTAGGAGCCTTTTAGACTTATTCAATCTCTTCAACTTTCGGGGCCAGGCGCAGAATCATGAAAAAGCCTATTGACAAAATGGGCCAAACGTGCTAATCTAGTTAAGCAAGAGGCAAAATAGGATTAGGCAAATGAGCTATTCTTTGGCAAAAATAGCGAAAGAGATTGGCGTAAGCAAGACAACCGTATCCTTTGTGTTTAATGGCAAAGGCAAGGAGCATCGGGTCAGCGCGGATATGCAGGAAAAGATCCTGGAGTTTTGCAGAAAAGTAAATTATTCAGTCAATATCCACGCCCAGCGGATGAATCAGAAGAATGTGGGCACGATAGGCGTTATTCTTTATCCGGGCGGCTTGAGGAAGATAATGAATCCGCTTTCTGACGAAAATTCCGCAAATATACTTGGCGGAGTCATAGAGGCGGCGGCAAAACGCAATTGTCGCGTTCTTATAGAGATTGTAACCCCTGAAACTCCTCCTGAAAAAATATGCGAATGGTTCAGGAAGCGAGAAATAGACGGAATGATCTATTACGGGATGATCATGCTTGACAAATGGCGCGACATTTTGATTGCGGAGGGTTGCCATGTTGTGGGGATTGGCGGGGAACCCGGGAAGGAACTGCCGTCTGTAAATATTGACAATTACGCCTCCAGTGTTTCTCTCACAAAATACCTCCTGAAAAAAGGGCATCGCAAAATGACATTTCTTAACGGACGCGATACCAGTTATATAAATAATGAACGGCGGAGGGGATTTATGGAAACGCTCAAGAAACATGGCATTGATTATGTGAACGGTCCGGCAAATTATGCGATGTTTCAGGAAGGCAATGCATATGCTTGGGCGAAAGAAAAGATCAAGTCCCATTCTCTTGATGAAGACGCTATCGTATGCGGCAATGACAGCATGGCGATAGGCGTTATGAACGCACTTAAGAGCAATGGGATAAAGATTCCGGACGATGTGGCCGTGGCGGGCGCTGACGGCATAAGCCTGGCAAATTATGTGACTCCTTCGCTGACCACATATTCACTGTGCCCTATGAAGCTGGGGATGAAGGCCTCAGAGTTGCTGTTCAAGCTGATTGACGGCAAAGAAACTGAAAAAAACATCACGTTGAAATCTGATATAATAATTCGTGAATCAACTTAGAAGAGGCGCATTTGTTTATGAAAAACGTTTTATTGATAATGGTGGATCAGGTGATTGCGTCGACCCTTCAGGTCTACGGGGGAAACTGCCGGACTCCGAACCTGGTCAGGCTTGCAGAAAAGGGGGTTGTTTTCAATAACGCCTATACGACTGTCCCTCTTTGCACTCCGGCAAGGGGCAGTGTTTTTACCGGCTTATATCCGCACAAGCATGGATTGCTTTATAATTCGACTCACGCCGCCTATGGGCGCCCTGAATTGACAAATGCCGAAACGATGATCTCAACCCCTTTGCGCCGGAAAAACTATAAATGCTGTTACATAGGCAAGTGGCATATCGGCGAAAACATGGGGCCGAGGGATTACGGTTTTGAAGGCACGTCTTTTGCCGGTTACGGATTGCCTTCAAACTATGTTGAAGATTATGATGTTTTTCTGAAAGAAAACGGACATCCCGGCTTGCGTGAAGTAGTCGCCAGAGATGTGATCGCATCGATTGATATGCCGTCCGTAAAGTTTCCGCTTGGCGAATATCCATTGCCGGAAGAAGTCAGGGGCTCGGAAATCTACGGAGGCGTTGTGGATTTGCCTTCAGATTTGACGCCCGCCGGATTTGTGGCCAAAAGGACGATGGAAAAAATAGAGGAGCACAAGGACGATTCCTTTTTTCTTACAGCCGCCTTCTGGGGGCCTCATCATCCGGCTTTCCCATCCTCTGAATTTGCGGGCTTGCACAAAGCGGAAGAAATAAAGGAGTGGGGCAATTTCCGCGATGACCTGGAAGACAAGCCAGCCATACAGAAGCGTTATACTGACTCTTTGCACAAGCGGTTTAACCGCGAGTCATGGCCTCTCTGGCAAAAGGTCATCGCTCTGCATTTCGACTTTATGAGTATGATAGACGCTCAAATCGGCAGGATTCTTGATTCGCTTGAGGCGCATGGGATCCAGGATGAAACAATGATCATTTTTACATCAGACCATGGCGATTCTCTGGGATGTCATGGCGGAATCTGGGACAAAGGGCCATACGCTTATGACGAAGTATGCAAAGTGCCTATGATAGCAAGCGGGCCGGATATCGCACCGCGCGCAAGCAATGCGCTTATAAGCAATATGGACATTTATTCCACGATTCTTGAGTTCTGCGGCACCGATATTCCCGCAAATGTCGATTCTGTTTCTTTTCTCCGGGTAGCGCAGGGAACAGAAGAGTCGTGTCGCGACGCGGTATTTAGTCATTTTTATGGGTTTGACAGGAGAGGGCTGTTTTTGCAGAGGGGCATAAGGATGGGCAAATATAAATATGTTTTCAATCCATCGAGCATTGATGAATTTTATGACCTTGAAGAAGACCCTTGCGAATTAAAAAATCGCATCAATGAAGGGCGTCAGGAACTAAGCGGCTTGAAGAAGAGACTATATGTTGAAATGAAGCGTTCAGAGGATCCCTATCTTCAGTTTGCTGACGAATTAATGAACATAAGGGAAGGCAATCGTGAACAATAAACAAACAAAAGTGGGGAAAATAAACTGGCGATTCAGATTCACACTCATCGAATTGCTCGTTGTAATTTCCATTATAGCGATTCTCGCCAGCATGTTGCTGCCGGCTCTGAAGAAGGCGAGAGAGAGCGCAAAGAAAATAACCTGCTCAAACAAGATGAGGCAACTTCATTCAGCACATGTGATGTATATCCAGGATTATGACGGTTGGCTCTGCGGAAACCGCGAAAGCGCGTATTGGAGAGTCTTGGTCTATCCTTATCTTGGTGGACGAAATGATTATAGCATGGCGTATGACTGGAATGATCTTAAAAGCGCCATCGCGGAAAAAGAAGTGTTCACTTGCCCCACCCTTGCAATACCGAACTCAAACGGATTAATAACCGGGATAGGATATAACTATAAATATTTGGGTGCTTTGATGGAAGATCCTTTGGTAAAATTAAGCAATGTGCCGAAACCTTCCTCCACAATCCTTTTGGGTGATACCAATGACGATTCTACCGCAGATACATGGAGGCACTACAACATATATGAACCCAGCAGTTTAAGTGGAATGGGATACGCTATGGTTGCACGGCATCTGGCCGGGCTCAACATGAATTTTGTTGATGGGCATGTGGAATGGCATCCGGTGAATTATTATAAGGGAAATCCTTCGTTATATGAGAGAATAAAATAATAATAAAAAGAAAGAGAAAAAATGAGAAAGCCACACAGAATTGGTCTAGTAATGTCGTGTCTGTTGGGATTGCTTGTGTCATGCGCCTCGCAACAGGGGGAAGGGAAGAAAAAAGTGGAATCGTGGATTCACTTGCATCCAAACGGCTTGAAATCACAATTTGAAGAATTCAAGGAATTTGGGAGACGTTCAAAAGAAGCTGGCTATACCACAATCATGATCAGGTTTACAAATCCCCGGGGCTACGACAAAGCCGCCGCAAAGGAATTGATTAAATATTATAAAAATGATTTGGGACTGAAAGTAATTCCGGAATTTAAACTCCTCGGGAAAAGCCAGAAAACTTATGGCGCAAAATTTGTCAAAGATCACCCGGATCTGTTTGTAGGTCAGGTTATTGATCCTTACGCAAAATATGAGGGGAAGCCCGCATTTGATTCGTTGATTATTCCTATGGTCGATGAGCATATCAAGTTGTTTGACAACCCTGAGTACTTTATGCTAGGCTGGGATGAATACGATACCGACAATATCAAAAAAATAGCGGACAGAAATGGCAAGACTATCAGCGAAGTGTGGGCGGGAACGCTCAATCGGGTAAACGATTATTTGCTTTCCAAAAATATAACTCCCATAATTTTTGGCGACCAGCTCATTTCAAAACAGCTGGCAAAAGAAGGCAATCCAGCCGGTTATCCCGCGGACAAACGCTTTGAGAATTATTCAGCCATGCATGGAATATATCCGCCCCAGAGCAAAACTGACATGATAGAGTTTGTAAAAGACATCAAAAACAGGGACAAAATTATCATGGCCGACTGGCATTATGAAAATGAAAAAGAATATCCTTCAATCGACTATTTTAAGTGGCTGGGATTTAAAGAAGTCATTCCGGTCACTTGGGGCAACGATGGAAATATGAAATATTTCAGCAAATATGCCGCCGACAAAGGATCAACAAAAATGATGGCTTCTGTCTGGCATTATTCTTATCATCCCGCGGTGCGCCATTTGCTTTGGCCAACTGTGGACAACAGCATTATATATTTTAACAATCCCGACATGGAAATTCCGGCTAGACCCAAGGTAAGCGCTTTAAAAGACGGCAAGCCTATAGTCTCCGCAAAACCCGGAGAGACTATAACATTGAACATGTCGCCAGCCGGAGAGAATGTTGAATTTGAAGTATATCCGGCTCATAAGATGTTGAGAGAAGATGTCATTACAGTAAAAGGGAATGAATGGAAGATTCCCGAAAATGCAAAGGAGGGGCTTTGGACAGTACAGGGATATTCCAAGCGCAAAGACGGCTATCTCTTGCATGGAATGATTGAAGCTGGATTGCTCATTGACCCAACGCCTTTTGCTGTTAAACGTGAAAAAGGCTCTTTTATCAGCTCTGATTTTTCTAAATGCGTAAGCTTTGGAGAGAAGAATGAATATGTATTGCTGAATGGAGACAGCGAAACAAACTTTGGAATAATCGAAGACAATGCCTCTATTGAGAATGGAGCGTTTCTCTGCAAACAGGGAGGAATGCTTGCGGGGCGTTCCAACTCTGATTCTGATGCGATGAGCAAGGATAAAACCGTGATGGTCGAGTTTATGATCGATAAATTCCCGGGCGAGGAACAGGAATGGGCTGGAATACTGACATGGGGACATTATGGCTACGGGTTCAGGGTAATACTCTGGCATAAAAAACTGTACGCGCAGATATTCGGAGATGGAAACGAAAAAGTCTATCTCATAAGCAAAGGAAATCTTGAAGAAGGCAAAAAATACCTTGCTGTATTCAATATGAACGACAAAGAAGCGACATTGTATTTGAACGGCGTTGAGCAGGCAAAAGAATTAACTTCTTTTCAAAGTGAAATACCGGTGACAAATCCTCTTTCTGTTGGCTGTTCTTTCGAGGGCAAACTCCGGAAATGTTTTAACGGAAAGATTTACCGTTTCGCTATCTGGAACAAATTCGTAGACGAAAAAACAGCAGGCAGATAAAATGGTGTCTGTTAAAAAGTCAATGCGTTTTACTCTTGTCGAATTGTGTGCGCGGGAAATTTGAAACTGTGCGCTTTGCGCTTCGTAAACGAGAACTGTTTGTATATTAAAATCGTCTAAAAAACTAATATTCACGCAGGAACTCGTTCACAATGCATTATAATACAATCTTTCGGCAGTTATTCAATTTTTAGCCCCGACATCGTTTTGAAAAAGCAATGCAGGATTCAAGATTGCGCTGATTCCGGATTAAAAATTTCTTTAAACGTTTAAAAAAATCTTGACATTTTCCCGGAAGAGTATTAGAATATAATTATTCAAACGTTTTAAAAGGGTCGGAAATGGCAGCGATAACCATAAAATCACTTGCGGAAATGGCCGGGGTCTCATACGCCACGGTCAGCCTGGCCCTTAACGACGACCCGAGAGTGGCAGAGAAGACAAAGAACAAAATACAGAAACTTGCCAAGGAACTTAATTATGTACCGAACAATTTCGGGAGGGCGCTCCAGTCGAACAAAAGCCGTCTCGTTGGATATCTCATCCCGAACATAACCGGTTCATTTCTAGTGGATATTCTTCAGGGGATAGGCTCGGCAGCTACCAGAAGAAATTACGGGCTTCTAGTCGCGATTGCCGATATCGATTCAAAAATGGAAGAGCAGATTGAACTCTTCAGGGAGAAAAGGGTTGACGGCATAATAGCGTCGTGTTCATCGGATAATCTTATGAAAAGGCTCTCTGAACTGGGGAGAAATGGAATTCCGACGGTACTGGCCTCAAGCGAAAACGCTAAAAAAAGTTTTCCTCTCGTTCTCACCGATAACGTGGAAGGCGGAAGGATAGCCGCGGAACACCTGATAGGCTACGGACACAGAAAAATCCTCTATGCCTTTTCGAGCGACACGAAAGATTCTTCCAAATATGACCGACTTCAGGGGGTCAGAAAAGCGTTGAGAGCACATCATATGCCCGACGCGATGACTGTGTCCTCAACAGAAGAACTTTTTCGCGTACTTTCAGGAAGGGAGCGGCCCACGGGAATAGTCTGTTATTCGGATTATGAGGCGGCTATCGTGCAGTCCGTGGCGCGAAAGGCCGGATTGAGAGTTCCGCAGGACGTCTCAATAACAGGCTTTGACGACTCGAGAACGGCGTCACTTCCCGAATATAATCTGACGACCGTCGCACAGGCAAAGACACAAATAGGCGAAATAGCCTTTGAAATGCTTCTGCGGCGAATTAACGGTGAGCAGGTCGAAAGCGTGCGGCTCAAGCCAGAAATAGTCATAAGAGGAAGCACTACCAGAATAAAAAAAGCAGTTTAAATAAAAGACCGGATAGAAAAAGGCCGGTTTTTAAAACGTTTAAAAAAACAAAAACGGAGATTTAAAGATGAGCTCAATGAGAATCGGAATCATCGGATGCGGAGGAATTGCGAAGTCACACGCCGCCGGCTACAAGGCAAACAATGCGGAAATATGCGCCGTAACTGACCTCAACAAAGATGCCGCCGAGGCAATGGCAAAGGAAACAGGCGCTCAGGTTTTCGCCGACTTCAAAAGCCTGATCGATTCCGGAAAAATCGACGCTGTCAGCATCTGCACTCCGCCGATTGCCCATGAAGAAGCCGCAGTTTACGCGCTTTCCAAAGGCATACATGTTCTTCTGGAAAAACCGCAGGCGCATTCGATCGAAGCCGCAAAGAGGATTAATGAGGCAGTCGCTAAATCCAAGGCGATACTGATGATGGCTTTCCGCCACAGATTCGTCCCCGCGAATGCCAAGATGAAGGAAATGATTGACTCAGGCAAGATAGGCAAAGTCGTTTTCTTCCATAACACCTTCTGCGGGCCGGCATTTCATATGAAGGACAAATGGTTCACAAAAAAAGCAATATCGGGCGGCGGCTGTATGCTCGATACCAGCAGTCATTCGGTTGACCTTTTCCGCTTCCTCGTAGGTGAAATCGCCGAGCAGAAAGCCGTGATGTTCAAGCATTTTGAAAATACGGACGTCGAAGATGCGGCAATCCTTTCAGTAAAGGCGGAAAATGGTGCGATTGGCGCATTCACATCTACATTCGTAGCCGGGGACGGCATCGCCTATATAGACATAGTCGGCCAGGACGGCAGGCTCTATTTCGACTATCTCAAAGCCGATGAACTTAAATACAAGAAGCGTGGCGACAAGGACTGGGAAGTAATAAAGGTTGGAACAGGCGGGGGATTCAATGAGCAGATATCCCATTTTCTCAAGGCAGCCGCAGGCACCGAAAAACTCACGATAACAGCCTATGACGGACTGCGCGATATCGAAGTAATACAGTCGAACTACTAATTCAATTAACAATTAAGGAATCATAAAATGAGCAAGAAAAAAGTCGGATTCATAGATTTTTATATAGACGAATGGCATGCGAACAATTATCCCAAGTGGTTCAAGGAATCAAGCATGAGCGATAAATTCGAAGTCGCTCTCGCCTGGGAAGAGGCCCCGAAAGAGGGTCTGAGATCCCTTGAAAAGTGGTGCAAGGAAATGGAAATAGCCCCCGCAAAAAACGTTGAGCAGATAATAGAGGAATGCGACGCTATTTGCGTACTCGCCCCCAGCAATCCGGAAGTGCATGAACGCCTTGCCGATCTTCCGCTCAGAAGCGGGAAACCCGTTTATCTCGACAAGCCATTCGCCCCAGACAAGGCGACTGCGCTGCGCCTCTTCGAAAAAGCGGAAAATAATAAAACCCCTCTGATGTCGTCTTCCGCACTACGTTGGGGGTCAGCCCTCCAGAATGCTCTCAACGAAAAATTCGAGGAAAACAAGCCGTCATTCGTCGGTGCCCGCGGTTCCGGCAGATCGTTCTGGGAATACAGTATTCATCAAGTGGAGATGATCACAACATTGATGGGAACGGGAGCGAAACGCGTCATGCAGTCAGGGAATTCTACCACTTTCCACATGATAATCGAGTACAACGACGAAAGACGTGCCTGCATGACTCTCATGGACGGACAAGGCTTCCAGATATCCGCCTCCAACGGCAAAGAATCGGTCGTCATCAACGAGATGAGCGATTTCTTTCCGAACCTTATCGAAAATATGCTCAAGTTTTTCGAAACAGAAGTCTCCCCGATAGACAAAAGGGAAACCATTGAAATAGCTTCCATAGTTGCGACAGGCATCAAGGCACTTGAAAAGCCTTTCACATGGTTCAATATTGATTGATTTTAAACGAATGGAGAGCATTACAATGGAAAAGATACGGGTATTAGTAGCAGGCTGCGGCAACATGGGGTCATCCCATGCCCGCGCCTACCACAGGATGAAAAATGACTTCGAAATTGTCGGAATCGTCGATAAATTTCCGGAGAACCGCGAAAAGCTGTCCAAAGCCCTCGACGGATTAAAGGAGTTTGATGATTTTGATAAAGCGCTCGCCGAAACAAAGCCTGACGCCGTTTCGATAAATACATATCCCGACTCGCATGCGGCACTGACGAAGAAGGCCTTTGAGGCCGGATGCCACGTATTCTGCGAAAAGCCGATAGCGACAAACGCCGCCGATGCCGAAGAAATCGCGGCGCTCGCAAAAAAATACGGCAGAAAGCTTGTGATCGGCTACATCCTGCGCCATCACCCGTCGTGGAAAAAATTTGTGGAAGTTGCGCACACGCTTGGCAAACCGCTAGTCATGAGAATGAACCTCAACCAGCAGAGCAAAGGCGCTATGTGGGCGACACACAAAAATCTCATGAACGCCATCTCCCCTATAGTTGATTGCGGAGTACATTATGTTGATATGATGTGTCTTATGACAAAATCAAAACCTGTCCGGGTCCAGGCGATGGGCGCAAGGCTTTCCAACGAAATCAAGGAAGACATGTATAACTACGGACAGCTTCAGGTTTTCTTTGAAGACGGCTCCGTAGGATGGTATGAGGCCGGCTGGGGCCCGATGATGAGCGAAACCGCCTATTTCGTGAAGGATGTCGTCGGACCGAACGGCTGCGTGACGATAGTTTCGCCCGAGACCGCGCCGTCGTCGGACAATATCGATTCGCACACCAAGACGAACAAGCTGCGCGTTCATCACGCCGAGCTTGACAAGGACGGCTCTTTCGTCAGAAAAGACGATATCATCAACATGGCCGAAGAACCGGTTCATGATGATCTCTGCTGTTTTGAGCAGGCGTATTTCTTAAAGGCCATTCGTGAAAACATGGATCTCTCAGAACATGTTTTTGACGCTGTAAACAGCCTCAAAATAGTGCTTGCCGCCGATCAGTCGGTGCGTGAAAGAAAAGCAATAGATCTTTGATGATTAATATTAAAAAGGCAGCCTTTATACGGGCTGCCTTTTTAATTTCCGTCTTTCAATAAAAATCTATTTTATGAAATCCGGTTCGAATTCTATAAGCGCATACTCTTCGCAGAGATGATAGTTTCCCTTTGAAAGCTGGGGAAAACTACTAAGTTCCTGTGAAGGAAAATAACGGTTGTAATTATAACGCGATACAAGGATTTTCCATTTTGAGCCGGGACCGAATTTTTCACCTCTTGAGGTAAGGGCCTTTATAGGAACGGCCATTTCGGCGGTCCAGCCTTTGTCCTTATCTTCCCACACGTTCACAGTTCCTTCGCAAACTGCACCCGTTTTCTGTTCTTCTATTGGATGCAGGTCAGCCTCCGGAAATATTTTGCAGCCGGCTCCCGGGAAAAAGAGGGCTGTCTTTTTACCGTTGGGGGCGGCGTAAAGTTCCCAATACCAGGTTTCGTTATCATTATTTTCCGGCTTGAGAAAGACCTCGAGAACGTCGCCTGCTTTGTAATAATGCTGCTGATCTCCTTCTCCATAACAATAAAGATCACTGTCAGTCATCTCAGCGGAAATGTAGATAAAATCTTTATCCCAGGCGATTCTTACCTTGGCGCCTTCTTTTACGGTCTTATCTCTTTTTTTGTTGAGATATTCGGGAAGTGATGAACTGCTGGTATCGACAGGAAGCGACATATCATAGACAATGGCGTTTTTCCAGACTTCGTCGTCTAGTTTGCCGTCGACAACAACAGGCTTCGAGGCAAAGGCCGCCTTCATCGGTCTGTCCTTAAATTTTGCACCGTCCTCCTCCTGTGCGGATGATGTAAAAGCGAGCGCGGTTACGACACAGAATGCCAGTGCTAGTGATTTTGTCCCTGATAACTTCATCCATGTCTCCTCATTAATTTATATATTCCGGACTTATTTTACGGGTTTATTTCTATTCCAAACCTGTAAGATTTTGTGTGTGGTTCGTTATTCTCCGGAGCAAAGGTGGAACGGATTGCCTTCGGGGTCGCAGAAAACATAGGTTTTGAACCCGACGCGCTGCTCCTCACCCGGCACGGAAAATGTTTCGTAACCATATTCCTTAAGCCTGGAAATGACTTCATTCACGTTTCCCACCTTATACATCCAGGATGTTCTTCCTGTGCTTTCTGGCACCTTTTCGCCTTCCTCCTTCTTCTCAAGGAAAAGCGAAAAATCGCCGGGAAGCCGGAACTCGACCCAGAAATTGCTGTCCATGACAGGTTCTCCGAGTTTCAGAATATCCCTGTAGAATGAACGTGTCATTTCAAGGTTTTCAACTTTTATCACGACGCTGAAAAGTTTTTTTTCCATATAAAATCCGTGCGGAAAGCTTTTGCTGTTTTACTATTGAAAATCCCGTTGTAGAATAAACCCTTGTTAAATATAAAATTCAATACGTAAAATTCAAATAGTAGTAATTTTTTGGAGGAAAAGGCGAATGGAACACGACGTATATCAAAATCCGCTTACAGGACGTTACGCCAGCAAGGAAATGAGCTATAACTGGTCGGAGCAAAAAAAACACTCAACATGGCGAAAACTCTGGATTGCGCTCGCGGAATCGGAAAAAGAACTGGGACTTCCGATTACTTCCGAGCAGGTAGCGTTAATGAAAGAGCATATAGAGGACATTGATTTCGAGGCGGCGGCGGCAAAAGAAAAAGAGTTACGCCACGATGTGATGAGTCATATTCACATATATGGCGAACTCTGTCCCTCCGCAAAACCAATAATACACCTCGGCGCGACAAGTTGCTATGTTACCGATAATACTGAGCTTATCCAGATGCGTGACGGCATGAAAATCCTCAAGCGTAAGCTCGCCAACGTTATAAAACTTTTTGCCGATGCCGCTTTGAAATATAAGAGTATCCCAACCCTTGGCTTTACACACTATCAGCCTGCGCAACTCACTACCGTAGGAAAAAGATTTTCTCTTTACCTTCAGGATTTTGTCTTCGATCTCGAAAGGCTCGAATCCGAAATGGAACGACTTCCTTTCCGAGGGGTAAAGGGCACTACCGGCACACAGGCCAGTTTCCTTTCTCTCTTCGATAACGATCATGAAAAAGTCAGAGCGCTCGAAAAAACGGTGTCGGCAAAAATGGGATTCAGCAATGTTGTAAAAGTGAGCGGTCAGACCTATACACGAAAGGTTGACTTCTATGTGGTTTCCGTCCTTTCCGGAATTGCGCAGTCGGCATACAAGTTCGCGGGCGACGTAAGACTCCTTGCGAACCTCAAGGAAATAGAAGAACCCTTCGAAAGTAAACAGGTCGGCTCAAGTGCGATGGCCTATAAACGCAATCCGATGAGAAGTGAAAGGGTCTGCTCACTGGCAAGATACCTTATGTCGCTTCCCGCCAACCCGGCAAACACGCACGCCAATCAGTGGTTTGAGAGAACGCTCGATGATTCGGCAAACAGGAGAATTGTTCTTCCCGAAGCGTTCCTGGCAGCTGATATAATCCTTTCGTTACTTTCCAATATCATAAATGGCATCCAGCTGTGGCCCAAGGTAATAGAAAAGCACGTCAACGCGGAACTCCCGTTTATGGCGACTGAAAATATAATGATGGCCGCAGTACAATCGGGAGGCGACAGACAGGAAATTCATGAGGCAATAAGGAAACATTCCATGGACGCCGGACGTCGCGTGAAGGAATCAGGACTCGAAAACGACCTTCTCGACAGACTTAAAGCCGATCCCGCATTTGCGTCCGTCAAGGATAAAATTGATGAAATAGTCAATCCTGAAGCTTTCATCGGCAGGGCTCCCGAACAGGTGGACGACTTCATAGCTTCGACTGTCGGTACCCTCATTGCAAGACTCGAAAAGGAATTTGGTTCCTTTTCCGCCGAAGAAATAAAAGTCTAAATAAAAAAAGCTGCCGAAATTTAAATTCCGGCAGCTTTAAATAAATTCAGAACTTCTATTCTACTCTTTCTACGAGTATCTGCGGATCTATTTCTTCCCTGAGTATTCTCTGGAGGCCGTCTTTAATTGTCATTGTTGCGTGCGGGCAGCAGCCGCATGCGCCACGGAGACGCAAATCGACTCTTTTGCCTTCGATTTTCACTACTTCGAGGTCTCCGCCGTCGGCCTGGAGGTGGACCCTGAGTTCTTCGAGTTTCGCCCTAATCTTTTCTTCCATTTTTATATCTCCATAATAGTTGGTTTAGAAAACAAATTTAACATTGCTCAGGCGGCGTTCAAATTCTTTAAGCACTTTTTCTTCTTCTTCTCTTCCAGCGCGGGCAACAAATGTCGCGCTAAATCTGACATAGTTGCCGACATCGTCCCATGGTACCGAGCTTATCAGCTTTTCCTTTATCAGCCACTGGCTGAAGTCTTCGCCGGACTCGAACTTCATGCCGTCCGCAGTGCCTTTCGGGGCTCTGACATAGAGATAGAAAGAACCTTCCGGTACTCTGGCCGGAAAGCTGAGACGTTTCAATGTTTCCGTCATACTTGCGAGACGGCGCTGGTATTTTTCGCATATTTTAGGGGTTATCGACGACTGATTGTCGAGAGCATAAATCGCAGCCTTCTGAATAGCCGCAAACTGTCCGCTGTCGGCATTGTCCTTCACATTCGCAAACGCCTTTACGGCAAGAGCGTTACCGCAGACCCAGCTCAAACGCCAGCCAGTCATATTGAAGCCTTTCGACATACTGTGGAGCTCTACCGCGACATCTTTTCCGCCGGGCAGTGAAAGTATGCTCAGGGGCTTGCCCGCGAAGTTCAGCGGAGCATATGCGGCATCGGAAACTATCAGGACATTGTTTTCCTTCGCAAACTTTATTGCCTTTTCAAATGATTCCCTTGTGGCGGAAGCGCCCGTTGGATTGTTTGGATAGTTGAGATAGAGAAGCTTCGCTTTTTTCTTCTGCTCTGGAGTCAGCGAATCGAGGTCGGGGAAAAAACCTTTTTCTTCGATAAGCGGAAGGTTTACAACGTCGCCGCCAAGGTACTTCGTCCATGTTCCCATCACCGGATAACCCGGAACGGTCATAATCGTTATATCCCCGGGATTGATGAAACACGCCGGAAGAAGGCTGAGGGCCGACTTGCTGCCGATTGCGTGAACAACCTCGTTTTCGGGGGAGACATCGACGCTATAGAGTTCCTTCATATAGCGGGAAACCGCCTGCTTGAACTCGCCTATTCCGTTATCGGCGTAAGTGCGGTTGTTCCAGTCAGCGGCTTCTTTCGCAAGCGCCTGGACGACTTCAGGAAACGCCATATCGTCCGGTTCGCCTATTCCCATATCGATAATTTCGACTCCGGGATTGGCGTTCAATGCCGCCCGTTTGGCCCTTTTAATTTTTTCGAACTTGTAGATTTTTGTGTCTTTTCCAAAATTTTCTCCGCCTATTCTTTCGGCGAAAATTCCCTGTATATAGCTTTCCGACATTCTATTTCCCTCACTGATTTTATTTTAAACAATGAAGAAAATAGAATAATTGGAAAAGACGTTAATTCAAATTTCCTTTAGAAACTTCTTGAGATTTTCAAACCCTATCCTTGAACCTTCGAGGCAGTCTTCCCTTCCTTCGAACTCAAGCGAAAGATAGCCGTCATATCCGGCATTCTTTAAAATCCTGAGGGCTTCACGAATATCTATATCGCCTTGTCCGACAATTGCGCCGCGGCAATAATTCTCTCCGGCTGTTTTGAAGAAACCTTCGCCGGGGTCCATATTCGCCTTCCTGAGATAGAAGTCCTTCGCATGCACCATTGAGGCAAGATGTGCGTTCTTGCGCACGCCGACGAGCGGGTCTATGTCGACAACTGAGAAATTTCCGATATCTATCGTTGTCCTGAAATTCTTCCTGTCAACCTCTTTTATCACTCTCTGTACCCTAGAGTAGTGCTGAACGTGGTAGCCGTGATTCTCTATACTGGTAACAATCCCGTACTTCACAGCGTAGTCGGCGATTTCCCGTGCCGCCTTCACGATAAAAGGAAGGTCTTTTTCAAAATTATCAAGCGTCGAATCCTCGGGTTTCCTGTAGGCCACGTCATGACGCATTCTCTTTACGCCCAGAGCGTTGGCTATATCGACCTCTTTCTTGACTCTTTCTATTTCATCGCGGTGTTCCTTTTCGGTCTTGTCCACGAAACTGGCCCCGATGGTGTAGCTTGATATTTCCATTTTGAGAGAGGAAACCTTTTCCCTTATTTTCCCGGCCATTTCCATATCGACAGTGAACGGACTGGGAACTATTTCCACATGCTCGGCCCCGATCGACGCTATCCATTCGATGGCCTGCATAACATCCATCTTGCCTTCTTTGATAGCCCTCGAAACACTATAAGAACTTATTCCTGCTTTCATTTATAATCCCTTCTCTATCAATTATTTAACTTTTAAAGCTATGGGTTTCTTTTTTTCGCCTGATTCGATGATTGCCGAACAGATTGCAAGCGCCTTGCGGCCAACTTCTACGGGATTTGTCTGCGGCTTTCCGAGGATACCGAGAATAAAGCATTCATAGGAATTTTTTACCTTGCCGGCCTTGATCTTCCTGAATTTTTTACTTTTCGCGGCAATTTCTATATCGCCGGAAGGATTGAAACCCTGTCTTATAATTCCCTCGGTACCATATATTTCGAGATATCCGGCCCCGGCCGGAAATGTCCAGCTCAATTCCAGACAGCCGGTCGCACCGTTCTCAAAATCTACAATCGCATTTACATTGTCAGTAACTTCGGAATCTTTACCCCTTATCTTGTTGACGGCATAGACGCTCTTGATGTCGCCCGCGTACCAACCCATCATGTCGGCCATATGTACTGCGATATCCATAACGATTCCACCACCAAAAGACTTCTGGATAAACCATTTAGCGCCTGGAGACCAGCCTTTGTCAGGCGAACCGGATGATGCTCTCAGGCATCTTATGTGAATAATGTCGCCTATGGTCTTTTTGTCAATGAGCTGCTTCATCTTTCCATATATGTTATTAAATCTCAGCGACTGGTTCACCTGGAGGTAGAGCTTCTTTTTGCCGGCGAGCACAATCATCTTATCGGCTTCCGCAAGATTCACCGCCATAGGCTTTTCAACAAGGACGTTAACTCCTTTTTCGAGCGCCTGAAGCGTGAGAGGACAGTGCGTACTGTTGGGGGTACCTATAACCACGCCGTCAATTCCGGAACCAAGAAGCTCCTCAGCCGATTTAAATATCTTAGCGTCTAGCAAATTATCTTTCTTCATTCTCTCGGCATTTTCCTTCTTCACATCGAAAAGACCCGTTATTTCGACATTTTTGATGGCCTTCAGGCCAGGGACGTGGGCGCAGCTGGCGATCTTTCCACACCCGATAATTCCGATTTTTACCTTTTTCATCTTTACTGTCCTGTTTTTGTTAATATATTAAAGTTACAGGTTATTATTATAGTTTAAACATAAATCGGATATTTGAAATGTATAAAAACACCATAATTAATGCCAAAATGAAACTGCCGGAGCATTACCACGTAAAGAAGATACCCCTTCCAAAGGGAAAAAGAAAGATACATGAAAGTTATGGACTGTGGATATGTAAAATATTTTCAAAAATAGTCTTTCCGGGCAGAAACGAGATACATCCGCGCGCCTTCGACTTCTACTGCATATCGCACCTCGTTGAAGGCACAGGCTGGTACTGGAGCCGGAAAAGAGGTTCCATCACCCCGATAGAAACAGGACAGGGCGTGATATCGGCTCCCGGCTTCGTTCAATTCTATACCGGCTATAACTGTGCATATGTTGAAGATTCGATATGCTTTGCGGGTCCCGTCGCCGACATGCTCTTTAAAACCGGGATAATAAAAAACGGAGTAATCGATATAGGTCTCAACCGACGCCTCATGCCCATTATCGATATTGCCTCGGATCCGTCTTCTGACTCACAGATAAAAGCCAATTCGATGCTTGTAAGTCTTCTTACAGAACTCTACCTGGAAAACAGGAAGAACAAAAACTCGTCGCTTCTTTCAAAAATCGACGAACTGCTCGGGAAAATGACGTCGAACCCGGAAAACAATTGGAGCATAAAGGAAATGGCCGAATACTGCAACTTAAGCGTAAACCATTTCAGAAGGATATTTTATAAACAGACAGGCCTTAAACCTAAAGAATATCAGGACACCATTAAAACCGAACAAGCGAAGATGCTTATCTGCTCAAGTGAAAATTCAATTTCATCCATTGCGGAAACACTCGGCTACAGCGACCAGTATCACTTCAGCAGGCGCTTTAAGGAAATAACCGGCCTTTCCCCCTCAAAATTCAGAATTGAGTTTTTCAAGACCAATTTCCGCTGATAAGCCTGCCCTGCGCGGTACATTGTAACGTTCGTTCCCTGCTCCCGCCTCGGTAAAAGAGGCATTCCGTCTAAAAAAATCAGTCTCTGTCATCATTCTCGTTTGCCTGGGGATTTTCCTTTTCGAGCTTTTCAGCTTCTTCCAGCTTCACGTAATGAGCAGCTTCTTTTTCCGTAACCGTACCATCGTCGGAGTCGTCCAACCTGATACTGCGAAGGTCTTTAGCCAACTGGATGGCGTCTTTGATTCCGCCTACGGTGAGCCATACAGTGGTCACTATTCCGAGCACGAAGCTTACGAAGAGTATTTTTATCCACCAGTACCACGACCAGAAATTATCGGAAAGTCCGAATGTAAGGGCGACAACTGTTCCTATGACGAAAGTAGCCCACCAGCCCATACTCCACCAGAAAATTGCCCAGAAAAGAAATCTGTCGAATCGTGTAAAGTGCTTGCTCATTCCCATTTTTTTGGCAAAGGCATCCGTAAAAAGGCTGAAGATGTGTTTCTTTTTCTGATTTTCTTCGACATGAACAATGTCTTCCTTTACAGCGTATTTGCCGCGGTGCAACATCTTATCCATATCAAAAACTTTTTTAGGTCCGAGCAAAGAAATAAGTATATAGCTTGAGCATGCGACGACCATCGCGTAAAAATATATTACCTGCCCGTTGACGGGGAATTTTTCAGCATTTTCGGCAATCCATGCGCATTTTGGGAAGGCATCCATGAGAACTGGGGTGATTTTGGGCCATACGTACTGTATAAGCATTCCGCCGAAAGATAAAGTTGAGCCTGAAATGAGTGCGAACCACGCGGCTGGAGTGGTCCCCCGGCTCCAGTACAGTCCGCCGATAATGACGGCGCCAGCGCCGCCGACCCATATTGCGCCGGTCAGGGCGAAGAACATGAGTATGAAGTCTTTAACAGGGAAAAGCCAGCTGAACATGAATCCGAATGCGGCCACACCTGTTATAGAGAGTCTGAGCCATAGCATGTGTTTTTTTGCGTCGATTGGTTTTTTTCTGAGCGGGAGCAAAACGTCCTGGACGAAAATGGAACCCCATGCGTGGACATAGGTATTGTCGCAGCTTATTGCGGAAGCGAGAATTATTGCGGCAAAAATCCCCATGAGTCCCACTGGAAGAACATTGGTTAGAAAAAGCGGGACCGTCATCTGATTTCTTATCATGGGGTCCTGTATCTGGTTGATCTGGGCAAGTATTGGCTGGGCCATATCATGGAACTTAGGAAGATGAAGGACAGCATAGGCTGCGAGCGGAATGATGAGAAGAACAAGGGTTTTAGCCATCTGCCGCCATCCGCCTATAATCCCTGCCATCTGAGCTTCGTGTGGGGTTCTGGCAGCAGCGTTGTAGCCGGACGAGCCCTGCCATGCACGCACCCCGTAGACGCTTCCCACGATGCCTATGATAAAGTACCATATGTTGAAATCCGAGCATGTTGAAGTTTTAAAGGGGTTTATCAAAGATTTGCCTTCCGGAACGTACTTGAGTCCGTCAATAATATCGTTCCAGCTGAATGTCCATACCAGGAAAATCATGAGGATGACGAAGAGGATCATTGTGAGGAAGCCCTCAAGAAAGTCCGTAATCATAATTGTTATCTGGCCGCCGGACAAAGCTATATACAAAGCGAAACTCAGGTACAAAAACATCATTACGAGAATGGTCGGCATCTGGAAAAGCCCCATAACGCTGAAATGATCAGGAAAGCCGAAGAAATATATCATGAAGTTTGCGGTAACGGCGGGAAATATGCCATAGTTCAGTATTCCTGATATCCAGCAGAGAAATCCGGCAAAAAACCTAAAGTTTTTACTGTAGCGCATTTCGAAGAACTGGGCGAGAGTAAGGGCGCGCGTCTGGCGGAAACGGTATACGACAAAGCCCGTCAAGGTAATGAGGAGCCCGACAGGGGCAGACATCATCGCCCACCACTGGGTAGGGAAGCCCGCCGCGTAGATCATTTCCCACATAGCGATGATTGAGATGGCTCCGCCAAGCCCCTGAGATACCGTCAGAAGATAACGTCCCGCCATTCGGTTCGCGGCAAGGAAGTCGGCGACGCCGCGGACGTATTTTTTGGTTTTTTCGGTAATCCAGATGAGCAATATGATAAGAAGAGCGACAATAGTCCAATCGATCCAGTGCAGGTTCATGAAACCGTACGTCCTTCCTGATTATCAGTTTTCAACAAAACATAAACACCTATTCTAAGCTTTGTTTTCCTGTTTGTCAAGCATGGGGAAAAAATGTGGAACAGGGAATTTTATGGAAAGGCTCTTTAAAAATACGTGTCTCAGGGCTATTCTATAGGCTTTGGCAAAAGAGAGGTTCTGCACATGTCGAAATACGAAGCGGTAATAGGGCTGGAAGTGCATGTCCAGGTGAAAACCGGAAGCAAGATGTTCTGTTCATGCCCGAACAGTTATGGAGAAGGCCCGAATACAATGGTCTGCCCTGTCTGCATGGGATATCCGGGAGTTATGCCGGTGGCGAATAAAGAGGCGATACGACGGACCATAATCGCGGGGCTGATGTGCTCCTGCGAAATACCGAAATACAGCAAGTTCGACCGGAAAAGCTATTTTTACCCGGACATGCCGAAAAACTATCAGATATCCCAGTATGACCTGCCGTTCTGCCTCAAAGGAAAGATTCATATATCAGGAAAAGGGTTTTCCGGCAATGAACTGCCCAATAAGGATATAGGCATAACCAGAATACACCTTGAGGAAGACGTCGCCAAGTCCACTCATTTCCCTGGCGCGAGCGGGATTGACTTCAACCGCGCGGGGGTGCCGCTCATGGAAATTGTGAGCGAACCGGAGATGAAAAGCGCGGACGAAGCCTATGCCTATCTCACAAGCCTCAAGCAGATAATGCAGTATGCCGGAATAAGCGACTGCGACATGGAAAAAGGCCAGATGCGCTGCGATGTTAATATTTCTATAATGCCGTGCGGCGCGGACACATTTGGAACAAAAGTCGAGTTAAAGAACCTCAACAGTTTCCGAGCCGTACACCGCTCAATAGAATACGAGATAAGCCGACAGGAGGATGCTGTCGAAAACGGCATAAAAATCTGTCAGGAAACCCGCGGCTGGAACGATGATCAGGGAGAAACTTATCTCATGCGCTCCAAAGAAAACGCGCATGACTACCGTTATTTTCCTGAACCAGACCTTATGCCGATTGAGTTTACGAATGAAGATATAGAAAAATTCGGAAAAGAAATTCCCGAGCTTCCGGAAGCGAAACGGGAACGATTTGTCGCCAAGTTCGGGCTTACGCCGTACGATGCGCACGTTCTCACGCTCGAAAAATCTTATGCCGACTATTTTGAGGAGGGAATAAAGCATACAAATACCCCCAAACTGCTGGCAAACTGGATCATTTCCGAGTTGTTGCGGGAGCTTGCCGCCTCGAATACCAGCATCAATGAATGCGGAATAAGTCCGAAAAACCTCGGAGCTATGATAGAGCTTATCAATAACGACACAATAAGCGGCAAAATCGCTAAAACCGTGTTCTCCGAAATGTTTACAAGCGGAAAAGCTCCGGAGGAAATTGTTGAAGAAAAAGGGCTTGTGCAGGTGACCGACGAGTCGGCAATAGAGTCGTTCGTAGAACAGGCGATACGCGAAAACCAGACTCAAGTGGAGCAGTATAAAAGTGGAAACAACCCGAAGGTGCTTCAATTTTTCGTAGGACAAGTTATGAAACTGAGTAAGGGTAAGGCAAACCCGCAAACAGTCGTGAAGCTCCTCCAAAAAAATTTAGGAAGTATATAAAAATATGGGAATCACCTCCCTTACCTCGGGAAAAGGAGAGCGGGGCATTTCATATAACCGGCTGCGAGCGGCTTCTTGACACGAAATGCCGTAAGAAACGTACTTTGAAATAGATTGCGAAGAAGGCTGGAAAATAGTTGGTTCAATGATCAGAAAATATCACCAGGAGCAGTAAAAAATGCGCGAAATAATCGTAGGCGGCAAAAAAATAGGCGACGGCCATCCGTGTTACCTCATAGGCGAAATAGGGCTTAACCATAATGGACGACTGGACATTGCTAAAAAGCTCGTTGATGTCGCTGTAGAGGCCGGCTTCAATGCCGTAAAGACTCAGAGGAGAAACCTTGCAACACTTTACCGTCCGGGCATTCTCGATGAGACGGAAACCGCCGACAAAGGCGTGCAGTATGTCATGCCGTTCCTCAAGAAGTTTCAGCTTCCGGACCGGGATCTGGTAAAACTCAAGGAATATGCGGAATCGAAGGGTCTGGACTTTCTCTGTACTCCCTTTGACTTCGAAAGCTACGAGTACCTTGTCAATGAACTCGGCATAAAGTGCATAAAAATAGCGTCCGTCGACTTGCCCAATCTTCCGCTCCTTGAGCGCTACATATCAAGCAAGTTGCCAATGATAATATCAACAGGAATGTCCACGGAAGAGGAAGTCAATAATACGTATAAGTTTTTGAAAAGCAAAGGTGCGGAGTTCGCGTTTCTACACTGCAATTCAAATTATCCCGCCCCGTTTCAGCAGATAAATCTCAACTATATGCTGAAAATGAAAGAAGAATTCGGCATTCCAGTAGGTTACTCCGGACATGAACTCGGTATAGCCGTTTCGATTGCGGCGGCGGCAATGGGTGCAAACATAGTCGAAAGACATATCACGCTCGACAGAACCATGGAAGGCCCCGACCATGCCGCGAGTCTCGAACCGACCGGAACGAAAAAGCTTGGACGCGATATCAGATGTATCGAAATGGCGATGGGAAGAAAAGAAAGATCGCTTTCGCGCGGCGAAGTGATGAACCGCCAGGCGCTCGGCAAGAGTCTTGTAGCGGCGCGCGACATCGTCACCGGAGAAAAGCTTTCCGAAAAAGACTTTTCGACAATGTCGCCGGGCGATGGACTTTCGCCACAAAAGTATAAAGAGCTTGTAAATGTAAATATAAAGCGCGCAATGAAAAAAGGCGATATTTTTCTTGCCTCCGATATCTCAGGCACTGCCGGAGAATGCTTCTCGAACGTCTCCTTCAAGTATGGCGTGATAGCCAGATGGCACGACATAAAGTTCCTGCTTGATAACTTTAAACCGACTATCCTCGAAGTGCATATGACTGCCGACGACATGAATCACAGACCCGATATAAAAGAACAGGTCGAGCCGGAACTGGTCGTCCACATGCCCGAGCATTACGGAAATATTCTTCTTGACATATGTTCGCGCGACGAAGAGCACAGGGTGTGGTCGGTCGAAAGAATAAGGGAGGCCGCACGGCTCAGTGTGGAAGTGGCTCCCCTCTTTAAAAATACGCCGAAGAGACCTAAAATGGTTGTCCACCCTGGCGCGATGTCGGTTGATTCATTTCTTGACGCGAAGGAAGTCCAGAAACTCAGAGACCAGGCGCAAAGATCACTTGATGAGCTTGAGGGTCTCGAAGTCGAGATGATGCTTGAAAATATAGCTCCTTTTCCATGGTATCTCGGGGGGCAGTGGTACACTAACTACTCGCTTTCATCCGACGACATGCTGGAGTTGGTCAAGGGCCGCGACTACGGAATAACTTTCGATACTTCACATATGCAGCTTTACTGCAACTGGAAAGGTCTTGACATTGTCGAAGAGTTCAAAAAAGTAAGACACGTCATCAGGCACCTGCATGTGTCGGATGCGTCTGGAATCGACGGAGAAGGTCTTCAGATCGGAATGGGCAATCTCCCCTGGGAAAGCTTTGCTCCGTACATGTTTGACGGCGAAATGGTTATAATGCCCGAAATATGGCTGGGACATCTGCACGGGATGGCTGGAATGAATGAGGCCCTCTTCAAGCTTCAGAAAATGTGGGATAATATCAACGGAAATAAAAAAGTCTGAATTCGTAAAAACGGAGTTTCCCTCTCTTCATGAATATTGTACCCTTAGATATAGAGGCCCTTTCCGTGATGGAAATGGAAGCCTTTTTCAAGGCCCCGTTCTGGCCGTGCGGGCCTGATATTTATGATTCGATTGCCACCCAGAACATGGATTTTCTTTTCGGGCTCTACGATTCATTATTTGGAACGGAAAGAACACTTATTCAGCTTGTTTTCAGGCAGTTGTACATGGATTTTAATTTTTTCGCATGCGATTTCCTTGATGTCTTCTTTACAAAAAAGGCCGAAAGAAAACCTGTCTGCGGAAAAAACTCAGTTCTTTATAAAGGGACTATAGAGGAATCTTTATCGAACATTCCGCCCTCGATGGCACTCGACCGTAAGTCCTTTACGGAAAAACTAAAAGATGTACTCAGGCCTATCATAAAAAAACGCTTCGTGATGGAGTCCATAAATCAGGCAGGGACTCCACTTTATTTCACAAACGGTCTGACAAAAATGTTTTCTACGTACTGCTGTGAAAATTCACTCCCGGTACCGTGCACAATTCCCAATTATTTTTTCAGCCGCGCGCCTTCCTTCTCGTTCAGGCTGAGCGGAGCGGAAAAACTATCGGAAACAGTCGCGGATGGATGGGCAAAAATCATTTCCTCAACCACCGGAACCCAACTACCTGAAAATTACCGCTCCTATGTAAAAGGAATAGCCGGCTATTATATTTCATGGGGACTGCGTGACATTGTGAAAAAATGCCCGTTCCCACTCAAGGATTCCGTCTTTTTCAGCGGAACAGGCGGCGGCTACTGGAACAGGCTGATAAGCTTGAAGGTACAAAGTGTCGGCGGAACGGTGATACGTATGGACCACGGAGGCGAGAGGCCGTTTTTCGCGGACAAGTGGTGGGGCATTAACGAGCTTGCGTTCTGCGATAAGTTCGTAACCTTCAGCACGGCCGGGGCACTTCAGATAAAGAAAAATCTTGAAAAAGTTTACAGAACCTTGCTGGACTCCCCCGAGAAGCTTGAAGTTGAAACAATAAAAGAAAAGAATTTTTCAGCATTGACGGAAAAAAGTACAAGATTTCCGCTGAAAAATGAAGTGCCAAAGTCGGTGATGCTTGTTCCTGCCGGCTTCATGGGCGAGTTCAACGCGGTTCCATCATTTACGGTGCCGGACGTACCTTATGCCGCTTTTCAGGTAAAAATTCTTGAAGCTCTGAAAAATGCCGGACTTGAGGTCTACTACAAGCAGGCTCCGAAGGCGGCACGCGACTGTCTTTTCGGGCCTGAAAAGTACGGTGCTAAAATAGTCAGGGGCTTTCTTTCGGAATGCCTGGATATGCCGGACTCATTCCTTTTCACCTTCTGCGGAACGGCGTTCTGCGAGGCGCTCTGCACGGAAAAAATCATCATACTCATCAAGGCCCCACCATTCCGTCCTATGCTGCCGGAGCTGGAAAAGGAGCTGGATGCGGCATGCCGGGTAGTGAGGGGTTCTCTCGGCAAAGACAATATTCAGACTGTAAACATGGAAGAGCTTTTGAACGCATTAAAAAAACCGATGAGCACGTCCGAACTTGAAGAAAGAAGGATTTTCAGAGAAAAATGGCTTCTTCTATAGTGAAAATAAATGTTCTTACAAACAATGACTGCCCCAACTCGCGTGCGTTCAACTGTCCGCTGCTTTCGGCGAAAAGGCATTTTTCCGAGAGGAAACGGAAACTTCATTTTATTTTCGGCCCTCCTGAAAAAGCCCTTGAATGCGATGTTCTTTTCATCAATTCCAAAGTCTTCAGGTACGACTGGCGCAAAGGGAAAAACAAGATAATTGATTTTCTTGAGAGCGCACGGAGAAAAGGCGTTAAGACTGTATGGTTTGATGCTACCGACAGTACGTGGTGTACTCAGTTCGAGGCCCTTGAACATGTTGACCTCTTCCTGAAAAGCCAGATATTGAAAGACAAAACGCTTTACCTCAAGCCGTTCAGGACGGGGCGGATTTTTACGGATTATTTTGACGAACTTTATAAGTGCGGCGAGGAAAGCGTCAGCTATCCGGTTCCGCGCGAAGAGGATTTGAAAAAGCTGGACGTTTCGTGGAACAGCTGTTTTGAGAATTATAATTCGTCGCGCTATGGTTTCGCGGCAAAAATGAAGCAGAAGCTGAGGCCGTATCTCGCCAACCTTTTAGGGGAAAAGCTCAGCATCGCATTTACTCCGGCGGCTAAAGAAAGAACAATTTCCGTCAGCTGCCGCGTGGGGCTGGGACATTCAAGGCCTTCGGTCATAGCGCACCGGAAGTCCGTGACTGAAAAAATGACGTCCTTCGGAGCGGAATCGGGAAAAATACCGCTCGATAGATATTTTGAGGAGATGAGGAATTCAAAAATTGCCGCGGGTCCTTTCGGGGTAGGCGAGATAACGCTGAGGGATTTTGAAATCATCATCTGCGGAGCGCTGCTCTTCAAGCCGGAAATGGACCACATGGAGACATGGCCTGATCTTTTTCAGCCGGGCAAGACATTTATTCAGCACAAGTGGGACCTTTCCGATCTTGACGAGGCATTTGAAGAAATACTGAAAAATGACTCAATGAGAATTGAGACGGCATCTGAAGCTCAGAAGGTTTACGCGGATGCGGTGTCCGAAGAGGGAATGGAAAAATTTGCAGTCCGGCTGATAGAAAAAATTTCAAGGATATAAGATATGTTGAACGTACTTTTGGTAAGCAGTAAATACATGCCCGAATATTCGGGGTCGGGTTTCCGCGCCCATAACCAGTATAAAAGGCTTTGTGAAAAATATCCGGAAATCAGCCTTAAAGTGCTTTGCGGATCGGAGACATTTAACAATATAGAGGACTATGAATATGACGGGCTAAAGGTTTCGCGGATCGCGGCAAAATCGCTTTCGCTTCCAGGAGGCGGCATAATGAGAAGGCTCGCGCTGCTTCGAAACTTCCAGAAGGAAGTTTCGAAGGTACATTCCTACCTGAAAAATCTGACCCCTCAGCCGGACGTTATTCATATTTTCGGGAAAAACTATGTGACCTCTGCTGTTATCGATTTCGCGTCGAAAAGAAATATTCCGACGATTATAGAGCTTTGCAACGAAATGGACAGCCCCTATCACTTTGTCCCGTTCCCACACAGGCTCTGGATGGAAACAAAGTTCCCGCCACGCTCCCATATCGTGGCTATTTCGGAACACCTCAGAGACATATCTCTTCGAGGCGGGGTATCCGGCGAGAAAATATGGTGCCGTCCGAATCCTGTCGATGAAAAGAAATTCTTCCCGGTCGATGAGGATACCAAGATGACGATGCGTAAGGAACTTACTAAATTTTCGGGCGACTATAAGCTTGTGACATACATCGCAAAGTATAAAAAGACAAAGAATCAGGAATTCCTGGTTGATGTTGTTAAAGCGCTTCCGGAGGAATATAAACTTTATCTTGGAGGTCCGATAGTTGACAGCGGCCCAAAGGCTAAAGAAGACGTGGCGTTCTATGAAAAAATTGTCCGGAGGGTGAAGGATGAAGGGCTGGAACAGAGGGTGCAAGTGGAATGCGGCTTTGTGAAAAATATTGATAAATTCTACCAGATGGCGGATGTTTACGGCTTTCCTACTACTTATGAAGGGCTTGGAACTCCGATGCTTGAGAGCATAGCTTGCGGCACCCCCGTAATAGGGGTACTGATTCCAGGGATCACAGACGTATGGATAAAGGACGGTGAAAACGGTTTCGTCGCGGCCAAGAGTGCTGAAGATTTCGCCGGCAAAATAGTCGAGGCCGCCGGATTTTCAAAGGAAAAAAGAAAAAATGAATCGCTGAAAATCCTGAACATCGCTGGAACAAATGTGATTGACATGGAATATTACGCTCTTTTGAGGAAAATGGCGGAAAGCCGTTAAGTACGAAGGTTACTAATGAATATTCTTAAATATTTTGGATTTTACTACAGGCGGCTTGGAAAGCAGTTTTTCCTTTTCATGTTTATGGCTTTTGCGGCTACCTCGCTCCAGGGACTGGGCGTTGCCGCATTCGTTGCGGTGATGAGCTTCGGACAGGAAAACGCGGAAAAGTCGAACCTTGTAACGACGTACGCCTTCAAGCTGTTGAATTTCTGTGGGATAACCGGGATGGAGAATATGCTCCTGGCTCTCCTTATTTCCTGCTCGTTGATATTCTTTCTCAGTACGATTATTCTGATAGGCGTGATATGGTACAGTGCACATCTGGAATCATCACTTACGATAAAGCTCCAGGAAGAAATTATGAGGAAGCTCTTCCGCGCACGCTATGAGTATTTTCTTACGCACAGTATCGGTTTTCTCAATAACGTGGCGATACATGAGATGGGAAAAGTCAGTTCGTCTTTCAGGTTTCTGAGCAACGTATTGATAAATTTTCTACTGGAAATATCCTTTCTGGCGGTATCGGTACTCACGAGCCTGAAAGTCACAATACTTGTCGGGACACTCGGAGTGCCACTGCTTTTTCTCTTCAAATATATAAATAAAAGGATTAAGCATTACGCGCTGAGAAACAGCATTGAAGTATGTTCTCTTTACAGCATCATCCACCAGATACTTGTAAACTTCAAGTACCTGAAGGCCGCAAATGTGCATCCGGCCGCTACGAGAAAGATGAAGTCTCAGGGAGAAGTATATGCTTCGGTGATAAGGCAGCAGGCGCTCTGGTGCAGCGTAAGCGTGGAAGGGCTCAAGCCTTTCGCCATAACGATGCTGGCGGTGATAGTCTATGTTCAGGTGGTTTTTCTAAAGGGTACGCCTGCGGATTCCATAGTTCTGATGGGAATACTCTATTTATGCTATCAGAAATCAGTTGTGATAATGGGTGCGTATCAGAAGTTCCTGAACTCATCTGGTGGTATCGTGATATATGAGCAGATTCACAAAGAGCTTGATAAATTCAAGGAGAGAGAAGATGTTTTTCAGGGTCAGGTTCCTGACTTCTCAAAGGGCATCGAATTTAAAGATGTATATTTCAAGTATATGCAGGGCGATTATGTCCTGAACGGCATGAGTTTCAATATAAAACCGAACAGCACAGTGGCTTTTGTCGGCGGTTCCGGCGCAGGCAAGTCAACGATAGTGAACCTGGTTTCCGGATTGCTTGATCCGCAAAAAGGCGAAATACTTATCTCAGGGGTAGCTTATAAAGACGTAAATCTGGATAAGTTACGCTCCGGAATCGGCTATGTCACCCAGGAGCCAGTCGTTTTTAATGATACCGTGCTTAACAACATCACGCTCTGGGAGCCTTCCCTTAAGGACAATGCAGAAGAGGCGGCGAGAAAAGCTTACGCCCACAAATTCATCTCTGAAATGGAAAAGGGCTTTGATTCGATGCTTGGCGACGACGGCATGAATATATCCGGCGGACAGCGTCAGCGCATAACTATAGCACGTGAACTTATGAGAGACACACCTCTGCTTATCCTTGACGAGGCAACCAGCTCCCTTGATTCCGAAACCGAAAAGTTCATTCAGAAAAGTATAGACGATGCCCACGGAAAAAGAACAATGATCATTATCGCACACAGGCTTTCCACAGTGAGAAAAGCGGACAAAATTTATGTTCTCGAAAAAGGAAGGATCATCGAAGAGGGCACTTACGATGAGCTTTATGCCAAAGGCGGCAAGTTCCGTGAAATGGTAGAGCTTCAGGGGCTTGCGGGCCGAAATATGGAGGGCTGACAGCGTGTGCGGCTTTGTAGGCGTAATATCCAAAACAGCAAAAAAGTTTCCCGAGGAAACCCTCAGGAAAATGAACGCGATGATTGTTCACCGCGGTCCTGATGATGAAGGTTTTTTCTCCGACGGCGAATGGATTTCGCTTGCATTCAGGCGATTAAGCATTCTCGATTTGAGCGAAAAGGGGCATCAGCCCATGGTCGACCGCGAAAACGGTCTTGCGATAGTCTTTAACGGGGAGATATATAATTTCAAGGAATTGAGAAGCGAGCTTCAGGCTTCAGGATGTTCATTTAATTCCGACAGCGATACAGAGGTGTTGCTTGCAGCCTACAGGGTATGGGGTAAGAAATGCCTCGACCGCTTCATCGGGATGTTTGCGTTCGTTATTGCCGACCTGCGGAAGAAGGAGGTTTTTTTCGCACGGGATCAGCTAGGGATAAAGCCGCTTTTCCACTTTGAGGATGCCGACTACCATATATTTTGCAGCGAAATAAAGTCGATTCTCCCCTATAAAAACCTTGAACCCGACCCAACCGCATTCGACGAATACATCATTTTCCGCTCTGTTATCGGAAGCAACACGATGTTCAAAGGCGTCTCGAGTGTTCTTCAGGGGCATTGCGGCGAGCTGAAAACAGGGCGGGTCAGGATATCGAAATACTTTGACATTAATTCCACAATAAGACATAACAAGAGTAAAAGTTTTGAGGACTCCTGTGAAGAAACAGAGCATCTTTTCAGGGAAAGCGTCAAAATCCATCTGAGGAGCGATGTTGAGCTAGGCGTACAGTTGAGCGGTGGTGTTGACTCAAGCCTGATAACCGCGCTCGCCTCGGAAATGACGGGAAAAAAGCTGCATTCGTTCTCAATCTCTTTCAAGGAGGATGTTTACGACGAATCCGAGTATCAGAAGAGGATATCGAAACGCTACAACACCGAACACCACGATTACGCCATGAGCAGCGATATTTTCATGGATTTCCTCATGCCCTCAATATGGCACTATGAGCACCCGCTGAACGATCCCAATACCGTGTGTACCTACTACCTTACAGAACAGGCAAGGAAACATATCACGGTAATGCTTGCCGGTGAAGGCGCGGACGAGTCTTTCATGGGCTACGGAAGGTTCAGCCATGAATTTCTGGCGAATATACGGAAGAGAAATTTTCTTTACTATCATCCGGGCATAAGAAATTTGATATCTCGTTTATGGCCTCTTAAAAAGGGCGAATCATTTTTAAATATTTCCCGCTATTCACCTTCCATGTATGCGCTTTCATATGCCGATTTAAACTTTACAGACCTTCTTCTTAAAGGAGATGATTCCGGAATAAAGTTCCGAAAAGAAGTTCTTAAAATGGGAGATCGCGACTCCTTGATGGAAACAATCCTCCAGTATGAATTATGCGACCTCCCACAATGGTTCTGGAGGGCCGACAGAATGGGCATGGCTTCGTCGATGGAACTCAGGGTTCCTTTCTGCACCGTTCCGATGTTCTCTCTGGCGAATACCATACCGTACAGCAAGCATCTGCGGGGCGGCGTCTGCAAATCGGTACTCAAAAAAGTAGCCGAAAAATATATTGACAACGATCAGATATACCGTAAGAAAGTCGGTTTCGGAACCCCGTTCAAGGAATGGATACTCAAAGCCGGAGGCCGAGGCTCAGATCTCTTCGAGGAGGTAATAAATTCCGAGTCAATAAGGAAAAGAGACGGCATCAACTCCGAACATCTCGACAATATTCTGAAATTGATGAAGGAAGGAAAATTCCAGGAAACAAACGCAGGCTTCCTCTGGACGTATTTCTGTTTCGAGCTTTGGTACAGAATATTTTTTGACGGCGGATGGAAAAAGTTCGCGCCCGCGGAGGCTTTATAAATGTGCGGCATACTCGTAAATATAAGCCGAGAAAGAATTCGTCCCGACCACCCGGCGCTTGAAATAATAAAACACCGGGGGCCGGACGCTTTCGGCGCAGAGACCTTTGAAACCCCCGCGTCGTTATTAAGTTTCGGGCACAGGAGGCTTTCCATCATAGACCTTTCGGAGAGAGGTCGCCAGCCCATGTCTTACGCAAACGGAAATCTCTGGATAACCTACAACGGAGAAGTCTATAATTACCTCGAAATAAGAGAAGAGCTGGAAAGGGAGAACTTTAGCTTTGTTTCGGATTCCGATACCGAGGTTATTCTGGCGGCCTACATGAGGTGGGGAAGCGCCTGCCTCGACAGGTTCAACGGAATGTTCTCTTTTGCTATTTACGATAAGAAAGCGGCCACGCTTTTCATTGCACGCGACAGGCTGGGGATAAAACCGCTCTATTACAATAACAGTCCGTCGGGGTTCAGGACGGTTTCCGAAATAAAACAGTTTACCGGGTTCAGTGATTTCGTTCCCGAAGCCGATACGGAAAGGCTTTACCATTACCTCAACACCGGAGATTTTTCATTCGACAGCCGCACCATGTGGAGGAACGTAACCGAGCTTGAACCGGGTCATTGCATTGAACTTGACCTTTCAAAATGGAAACCCGGCAACGAAATAACGCCGCGCAGATGGTACAGCCCGCCGTTCGGACCGGAGTTGGACATTACCTTTGAAGATGCCATTTCAGAATTTCGCGAAAAACTTGATCAATCGGTAAAGTTCCGGCTCAGGGCGGATGTTCCTGTCGGCTTTCTTCTTTCGGGAGGACTTGACTCCTCGACACTGGTAGGCTTGGGACACCTTTTCCCGCGGGAAAAAGATGCCGGTCTCAAAACTTACTCCTCATGTTACGACGACAAGTCCATAGATGAAAGGAAGTACATAAAGGCCGTACTCGCAAGTACCGGGGCGGACTCCTCGCTGCACTTTCCGAAACCCGACGACGTACGGGAAAACCTCGACAGGGTAATATGGCACAACGATATACCTATACTTCACGGTTCGCCGGTCCCTCACTGGCTTCTCTATAAGCACGTCAGGGCGGAAAATGACAACCGCAAGGTCATCATTGAAGGCCAGGGCGCGGATGAGATTCTCTGCGGCTATGGCGATTTTCACTGGGCCTTCTTTTCTGAAATGCTCAGGAAAGGGCATCTGATCGATCTGGCCTCGGAATTCATACCGTTCCAAATGCGCCACCATGAGGAATGGAAGATAATCATAAGAAAGTTCATCAGGCTTTCCGCTCCGGACAGGATACCCTCGCCCGTAAATCCCCTCCTCAATACGGAATTCCTTTTCAACGGTGGAAAAGTCCAACCCCGCCCGACGAGAAGAGAAGAGCCGAATGTGCCGTCACTGCACAGGAACAGGCTCACCATTCTAAGATATATATTGCATAATGTGGACAGGAACTCAATGGCCCACTCACGTGAAACAAGAGTGCCATTCCTAGACTATAAGCTCGTGGAATTCTGCCTCAGGTTGCCATCCGTCTACAAGATACACAGAGGACTTACAAAGAGGGTAATGCGCGAGGCGGTGAAGGACGTGCTTCCGCCTCTTGTGGGCAACAGGCACGACAAGCAGGGCTACTCAAGTCCGGTTGGACGCTGGGCAGCGGGTGAGCTGAAGGATTTTTTCGCAGAAAATTTAAGGAACGCTTCTGATTTGCCTTTTGTGAGAAAAGAAACAATATTAGATGCCTTTACGAAGTTTACAAAGACGGGAGGGGCGTTTGACCCTGTCTGGTGGCGGATAATAAATGCAAAAAGATGGATTGATATTTTTAAGATTAAGATATGAAAAAGACGCATATAATAATTTTTTCCAAGGACAGAACACTTCAGCTTAAATCGTTGCTTCTCTCGGCAAAACATTATTCCGGGATAGACGAGAAAAATATTACGATACTCTATAAGGCCGATTCCGGCATAAGTTATAAGTCTCTGATAAATGAGTTTAAATGCGAATTTGTGCGGCAGGGTAATTTCCTTGAGGACGTTAAAAATATAATTAACGGCAGCAAATCCGAGTATATAGGGTTCATGGTGGACGACCTCATTTTCTACGATTCCTTCAGCTGGGATACGATTGAGGGCTTTATGGAAACAAGGAAGGACGTCGGTTGCTTTACACTCAGGCTCGGCAGAAATATAAAGCGAGGAAACTCACCGGATTTCAAGGATGCCGGTGACGGCATAATCACTTGGGACACGGCGAGAGATCAAGGGAAATACTGGAATTATTTCTGGGAGCTTTGCAGTTCCGTCTACCGCCGGAAACTTGTTATGAAGTATCTCGCCAGATGCCGCCCGGAAAAAGAAAGGTTTCCAAACCCGTTCGAGGCCCATTTCTATACATGCATGCCTACGACAAGATGCGACGGAATAGTAAGGCTTGTCAATTCCGTGCGTTTTGTCTTCAATAAGAAAAGCGAGCGAGTTGCCTGTTTCGAAAAATCAAAATGTTTTACTCAGGGCGTGAATCTTGTTGCCGACATCGGAGTGGAAAGGAAAGAGTTTCACTCAATTGAGGAACTCCACAATAAAATGCTGAAAGGCTATATCGCAGATTACCTTTCGCTGAAGGATGTCCAGACCGACAATCCCCAGCCGGGTCCGGCATTTTTCAAACTTGTGAAGGAAGAGACTCCGGTAAATGGCTGAACAATTCAAATCCGTATTCTCAATCCCTTATTTTCTGATGAGCTTCGGAGATGACACGGGCGCATGTCCTCTCAAGGAAAAGGGCAAAAAACTTTCTTTTTCCGGCGCTGGAAAAAGGCTTTCAATTGATTTTTCGGGAGTACTCCCTGCCCCGTCGGTAAGGGAAACGGAAAAAACGGTTTCGGTTATAATAGCCGGTTTTCCTGTAATTGACGAAATAGCAGGAAGGGGCGGATTGCTTGACGAGCTGGCTTCAAAACCGAAGCCGGAAGCGAACTTTATTAGGAAAATTGACGGCGAATTTCTCTTTATTCATTTCGACAAGAGCAGCGGAAAACTTTTCATAGTCAACGACCGTTTTACATCAATGCCTCTTTTTTACCACATAGACAGTGCGGGGAAAACTCTTACGGCAAGCCCTTATTTTACCTGTCTCTGGCGCTATCTTTCGGCGACAAATCAGCTCAGGATTGAAAAGGAAGCTTTCTTCGAGTTTCTCTGGTTCCAGCGGCTTTTCGGCACCAAAACTTATGCAAAGGACGCTTACTTTCTGCCGGATGCCTCGATACTTGAGTTCGGCAGCGGCCCCGTCAGGATAGAAAATTACTGGAAGCGCAATTACGAAAAAAGCCGTCTCAGCCTGAATGACCATTCCCATAGGATGGCCGAACTTACTAAAAAAAGTGTCCGATGGAAAACGGAAGACGGTAAGCGTTACGGGCATTTTCTGAGCGGGGGTATGGATTCGCGCTCCGTGCTGGCGGCCTTCGAGGACAATTTTCCTGTCTGTTTTACGGCGACAGTTGGTGAAAACCGGGAACTTCGAATCGCACGTGAGATTGCCATCACTAAGGGGTCCCAGCATCTCGCACTGGAGCTGGATGAGGAGCATTACGGTAAAATACTGCGTCCTTCTGTCGAGGTAATCGGCGGAATGTACAATTATGACCACGGTCTTTTCTACGGTTTTAATGAGGCCGTAAACACAAGGGCCGACGTATGTTTCCACGGGCACGGCTTCGACTATATGTTCCAGGGTATGTATATTCCTGGGAAAAATCTCAATTTCCAGGGCAGGACGCTTTATTATAGAACGATGATGGAGCCGCCCGAAGACCTGACAAATTTCTTCATCGAAAATGCATCGTACAGAATAAAAAAGGCAAATATCTGGAAATATATCGCGGAAGATAAAAAATTGGCTCTCAGGGAATTTCAGCAAGCGAGTATCAATGGGGTTTTGGAGCGCGGAAAAGAGCTTACTTCAAACCGTTTCGATCTTTGGGAATATCTTACATTTCACCATCTTTCCAGGCATTACAGTTACCCCAACCACGCGAGCATAGCCACATTTTCGGAGCAGCGGACAATATCCTTCATCAACGAACTTTTTGATCTCTACCTGACGCTTCCGGCGGAACACCGCTTCAACGGCAGGATAGAAAAGAAATGCCTTCAGATACTTGATAAGCGACTGGCACATATCTGGAGCGCCAATACAAATCTGCCAGTTACGGCCTCCTGTCTGAAACAAACGCTTTATCAGATTGCAGGATTCGCAAAGAGACGTATATTCCCAGAACGACAGGACGCCGACAAGGAATGGGCCGAAAGGACATGGCCAACACGGGACTATGCCCTGAGAAATCAGGAGACCCTCAAAAACGCAGTGAAGTCCCTTTGTTCCTCGGACACTCTTGACAGTCTGGGCTTTTTTGATATGACAAAGTTGAAGAAAGATTTTCCCAAATGGATAGACGGTGAAAATGTGGAGGGCGTCAGCGGAGATCTTGTGCAGACCGTCCTCACAATAGGAACTTTTTTAAATATGAAGAATCAGCGAGGTTGAAATCATGTATATTCTGGGTATAAATACCGGATTAAATTCATCGGCTGTTCTGATGAAAGACAACAAGATTGTCTTCGCAATACAGGAAGAGCGGATATCAAGAATCAAGAATCAGCCCGGTTTCCCGAAACTGTCCATTAAGGCGGCCCTTGAGAAATTTAATCTTTCCATTGACGACATAGACAAGGTGGTGCTTGGGGGAAAAGGCTCCAAAATGATAGAATGCAGGGAAGATGATATCAATAAATTTCATACCCGATATAATATCATAAAGAAAAAATGGTTCGGCGATGAAATCGATTTCCCGTCCTTCGGCACGCTGTTGCAAAAAGGGATACGCAGGCTCGCAGGAAAAAGCCCCAAAGGCAGGAAAAAGGTTATTGAAGACTATCTCAAAGAGGCCGGCATACACGAAAAACACGAGAGGTTTGAACACCACCTTTGCCATGCTGCATGTGCATATTACGGGCTCGCCCCAAGGAAAGACGACGACAAATATCTGGTATTTTCACTTGACGGCGGCGGCGACAGCAAGACCAGCGCCGTCTATATCGGAGAAAAAGGCAAGCTTAGCGAAATAGCCTCGTCCGACTCATTTTCACCGGCCTGCATATACGCGCACGTCACATATATAATGGGTTTTATTCCGCATGAGCACGAGTACAAGCTCATGGGGCTTGCTCCCTACGCCCAGAAAAAATACGCAGAAAAAGCCAAGGATATTTTGAAAGATTTTGTCGGATTCGACAAGGAAAACCCGCTGGTTTTTAACAATACGGGAAAATATCCCGACGTAAGAAACTCCCGCGGAGAAGCGAAACAGAAACTGGTTGAGGACCTTTTTAAATCAGTATTTACCCTGAGATTCGATACCCTTTCAGCCGGACTCCAGCTCATGGCAGAGGATGTGGCGATAGAATGGGTAAAGGCAGGCATAAAAAAGACCGGAATAAAGAAGGTGCTTCTTTCCGGGGGCTTCTTTATGAATGTGAAGGCCAATAAACTCATAGCGGAATTGCCGGAAGTGGAGTTCGTCAGCTGTTTTCCGTCGTGCGGAGACGAAGCAAATGCGTTCGGGGCGGCATTTCTGGGCTATGAAAGCGCCAGGGGAAAAGATTCGCCCCATATTGAATTCAATACTTGCTGCCTGGGGACTGAAGCTTCCGACGACATAGAAGAGGCCATGAAGAAATATTCAAATAATGTTTCCTTCCGCAAGTCCTCCGATATAAATGAAGAGATCGCCGAAATGCTGGTTGCCCGCAAGATAGTCGCGCGTTGTTCGGGAAAGATGGAATTCGGTGCGAGAGCGCTCGGGAACAGATCTATTATCGCATCTCCCGATGACCTTAGGATAATAAATAAAATCAACGCGGCGATAAAGAAGAGGGACTTTTGGATGCCATTTGCACCCGCTGTAATGGAGGACAAACTTGAAACGGTTGTCGATGTGCCGGATTCTCTAAAAGAACTCTATTCGCCTTATATGATGTTTACCTTTCAGGCAAAAAATGAAATGTGGGACAAGGTCATTGCCGGAATACATCAGACAGATAGAACCGCGCGGGCCCAAACTGTCAACCCCGCGACATACCCGGAATTCTATGATTTGATTAGTAAATTTTACAAGAAAACAGGTATCCCGTCGGTTCTGAACACCTCCTTCAATCTTCACGGGTTCCCGATTGTAATGGGCGCATGCGATGCGGTTGACGTTTACCTCGATTCGGAACTGGACGTGCTGGTGGTAGATGATTACGTCATAACCAGAAAATAGAAAGTCTGTAGCGCGGGATAAAATGAAAATAGCTCATCTCATTCCTCAATTCTATCCTTATTTCGGAGGAGCCGAAGTGTGCATACATAACGTATGCGAATCACTGGTCAGGGCCGGACATCAGCCGATTGTGATAACGACCACGCCGCCGCCTAAAGTAAAAGCTCCATTCAAGTATGATACAATACATCTTTCCAAATGGACGGGCGGACTTTTCCGGCGTGCGCCCTTTCTCGGCAAAATATATCTGAGGAACCGTCTCGCCGCCCTCCAGAAGAAATATGGATTTGACCTCTGGCAGGTAACAATGGGGTATCCGGCAGGAATATATTCCGTTGACTTTTTCAAAAAAAACAAAATACCCTGCATACTCCGTTGCTGCGGTGATGACATTCAAAAGTATCCGCAAATAAATTACGGATGTCGGCTTGATCCTGCGATAGACGCTCTGGCAATGGAAAAATATCCTAAATTCGATGGCCTTGTCGCACTTACCCCAAGCGTAAAAAAGGAATATCTTGAGCTTGGCATAGACGAGAACAAAATCAGGATAATTCCGAACGGAGTGGATGTGGAGCGCTTCGCGGCTTCCAAAAACGGAAGCGTAAAGGAAAAGGTTTTTTCAGAGCTTGGCATGAAAAACACCGACAAGCTTATTCTGACAGTTGGCCGCTACCATCCCAAAAAAGGCTACGAGCTCATACCTGCAATTGCAGCGGAACTAAAGAAAAAGGGCTTTAAATTTACCTGGGTCGTCGCCGGAAAGGCGGCGGGTCTCATAAACACCAAATTTCCGGAGGCGCGGTCGCTCGGAATAGTGACAATGGAAAAATTCGCAGGTCTCCAGTCCGATTTTTTCAGCCTCCCCTCGCAGGGGCTTGTGGATCTCTATTGTGCCGCGAATATTTTTGTGCTTCCGACACTGATAGAGACCTTCGGCATGGTACTGGTCGAGGCGATGGCCGCCGGCCTTCCCATAGTCACCACTGAAGCGCCAGGAGTTACGGACGTTATAAGCAACGGAGTGAACGGGCTTAAGGTGCCTGTCGGAGATACGGAGGCGATGGCAGAAGCAATCGCGAATATTTTCAATGACAGGGAGCTGCGCTCAACGCTTTCATCTACCGCCCTGAAAGAAGCCGAAAATAAATATGACTGGAAAAGCGTTACCGCAAGATACCTTGAGTTTTATGAGGACGTGCTTTCATCCTATAAAAACGGAGATTTAAAGTGAAAAATATAATATGCCTGATCGGTCAACTAGGAAACGGCGGGAGCGAAAGACAGCTCTCGCTTTTTCTGAAACACCTTGACCGAACAAAATACAACCCTGCGGTGGTCGTAACATCTAATTCTGTCGGCCGATGGGAAGACTATATCAAAAATGAACTTTCAATCCCCGTAATCGCTCTCGGCGGCTCATCCGCCCTCATAAAGACACTTAAATACCGTCTTTTTCTCATGAAGTTCCGTCCGGAGGCCGTAATATGCTGGAGTTTTTTTGCAAACCCGCTCTGCAAGGCTTCCTGGGGCACAAATTTCGTAGGCGCGCTTAGAAACAGTTTACCCGCCGCGATGGAAGAGCTTGGCCCGCTGCGCCTCAAACTGGCGCTCTCCCCCAAAAATTTCATAGTAAATTCCTCAATGCTCAGAGGTCAGCTTATCGATGAAGGAATAGCTGACGAAAAAGTCCATCTGATATGGAATATATTTGAACGGACGGCCGATTTTGCCGATCCGGTCAAAAGGGAAAACATAAAAAGAGAACTTCGTAAAAAATACAATGTGCCGGAAGACGCGGTAGTTGTCGGCTGGGCCGGACGTGACAATCCTGTAAAAGGGCTTTCCTTCTTTATGGAAGCCTTCGAGAAAACCATTGATAAGGTACCCGGAATACACGCGTTTCTCGGGGGTTCCGGCAGTCTCGCCGTAAAGGATGAGATAAAAAGAAAAGGCCTTGAAAAATATTTTACCGTCGCGGGAGATATAAAGGACATACGTTTTACGCTGCCGCTGGCGGATATTTTCTTTCTGAGTTCGACATCGGAGGGAATGCCGAATATACTAATCGAGGCTATTGACGCGGGTTGCGGAGTTCTCGCAACCGACGTGGGTGGGGTAAGGAATATCCTTGAAATGCTCGATGAAGATGAACTTTCCAAAGTTGTTCTTGAAAACAGAGACCCTGACAACGCCTCGCAAAAGCTGACCGCTCTCTGCCTTGACAAAACCATGAGAAATGGAATAAGCACGAAAGCCGCACGCGCATTGGAGCTCATGGAACCCCGGAAAGTCATGTCCATGTTCATGAAACTCATCGAAAAATAAGCTCTCCCACTAAAAAACATCACTTTTACTGTTATATTTAGCATCTATATATTTTAGATACGGAAGAAGATAACTATGAAAAAAGCCCTGATAACTGGAATCACCGGACAGGATGGTTCGTACCTGGCAGAACTCTTGATTGACAAAGGCTACGAGGTGCACGGCATAATAAGGCGCTCAAGCTCGTTCAATACCGGAAGAATAGAACATCTCTTCAAGGATCCCCACGTAAAAGATGCGAAAATGTTTCTGCATTACGGAGATCTCTCAGAGTCTGGGGACCTCGTTAAGATAATCGAAAATATTAAGCCGGACGAGATATACAACCTCGGCGCCCAGTCACATGTAAAGGTTTCCTTCGACCAGCCGGAATTTACGGTGAATGTTGACGGACTCGGCACCCTCAGGATACTGGAGGCAATAAGAGATTACCAGCAGAAAAGCGGGAAACAGGTGAGGTTTTACCAAGCCGGCTCATCCGAAATGTTCGGAAAAGTGCAGGAGATCCCCCAGAAAGAAACGACCCCCTTCTATCCGCGCAGTCCCTATGCCTGCGCAAAGCTGTTTTCGCACTGGCAGACAGTTAACTATCGCGAAGCGTACGGGCTTTTCGCGCTTAACGGAATACTATTTAACCACGAAAGCCCTAGGCGCGGCGAAACGTTCGTAACAAGAAAAATAACCAGGGCAGCGACTAGGATAAAGCTCGGACTACAGGACAAGCTCTTCCTCGGCAATATCGATGCAAAGAGAGACTGGGGTTTCGCAGGTGACTATGTCGAGGCCATGTGGCTCATGCTTCAACGGGACAAGCCCGATGATTATGTTGTCGCGACAGGAGAAACGCATTCGGTAAGGGAATTTCTTGAAGAAACATTCAGCACGCTGGAGCTGGACTGGAACAAATATGTGGAAGTTGACGAGCGCTATTTCCGTCCGTCAGAAGTAGATTTTCTTCTTGGTGACTCATCAAAAGCCAGGAAGGAACTCAACTGGAAACCGAAAGTCGACTTCAAAGGATTAGTAAAAATGATGGTAGAAAGCGACATGAAAATAGCCGAAAAAGAAAAAGCGGTATCCCACATATAATGAATACCCACGACAAGATATACGTCGCAGGGCATAATGGGCTGGTCGGTTCCGCGGTGCTCAGGCTTCTCAAGTCACGCGGCTTTGAGAACATAATATATCGGAGCCGCAAGGAACTTGATCTCACCGATTCCGTTCAGACGGAAGCTTTTTTCAAAGATGAAAAGCCCGCCTATGTCGTGCTGGCTGCCGCCCGCGTAGGCGGAATAAAGGCGAATATGACCTATCCTGCCGACTTTCTTTACGAAAATCTCATGATCCAGAACAATGTCATTCATTTATCCTCGAAATATGGCGTCAGAAAACTTTGCTTCCTGGGAAGCTCGTGTATCTATCCTAGAGAATGTTTCCAGCCAATGAAGGAAGAGTATCTGATGACCGGGCCATTCGAGCCCACCAACGAGGGCTATGCCATAGCGAAACTCGCCGGGTACAAGCTTTGTCTTTTTTATAAAAAACAGCACGGTCTTGATGCCGTTTCGCTAATGCCTAGCAACATATACGGGCCCAACGACCATTTCGACCTCGAAAAAAGTCATGTTCTCTCGGCTTTTGTAAAAAGATTTGTCGACGCCATAGAAAGTGGGACGGAAGAAGTTACTCTTTGGGGTACGGGTTCGGCGCGGCGCGAATTTCTTCACGCCGATGATATGGCAAGAGCGGTACTCTATTTCCTGGAAACGCACAATACCTCCGAATTCATAAATATCGGGCCGGGAACGGATGTTTCAATAAAGGAACTCGCCGGAAAAGTCGTCAGAATGACCGGCTATCGCGGCATTATAAAATGGGACACGTCAAGACCGGATGGAATGCCGAGAAAATGCCTCGACGTCTCAAGGATGAGGCAGGAGGGTTTCGAGCCGGAGATCGGTCTTGACGAGGGAATAACTCAAATGATTGAAATTTATAGGCAGCAAAGGATTTGATCATATGAAAATACCGTTGATGAAATGTGCTTTTTCGCATGAAGAAGAGACAAAGCGGAAGCTCGCGGAATTTATAATCAGCGCTCCAAGGCTCAGCATGGACAAGCAGTGCGCGATGTTCGAAAAGGAATTCTCCACGTATCAGGGTCAAAGGGACGGAATATTTTTCAACAGTGGCGGCAGCGCAAATTTGGCAATGTTCCAAGCATTAAAAAACCTTGGCCTCCTTAAAAACGGCGACAAAATAGGATTTTCAGCACTCACGTGGTCGACAAATCTGATGCCGATAATCCAGCTTGGAATGGAGCCTGTGGCGGTGGACTGTGATTCGCACACCCTCAACGTAATGTCGCACAACCTGAAAAAGCGTCTTGCCGATACAAAACTTCAGGCGCTTTTCATAACCAACGCGCTAGGTTTCGCCGGGGATCTCGACGAGATAAAAAATATATGCCATGAAAATAAAATGCTGCTCCTCGAAGATAACTGTGAAGCACTCGGCACCGAACTTAAAAATGGCGGAAAGACAGGTACCTTCGGAGGAATGGCGAGCTTTTCTTTTTTCGTGGCGCATCACATGTCAACCGTCGAGGGCGGCATGATTTGTACCGACAACTCCGAATATGCCGAGATGCTCAGAATTGTCCGGGCAAACGGTTGGGATAGAAACCTTACCCCCGCCCAGCAGGAAAAATGGCGCGCCAGATATGGGGTAGGCTCTGAATTCGAAGCTAAATATACCTTTTTCGATCTCGGGTTTAACCTCAGGCCGAACGAAATGACGGGCTTCCTCGGGCGTTCTCAGCTCAAATACCTTCCCGAAAATGTGATAAAAAGGCAGGAGCATTATCTCAGGCTAGAAAAAACCATGCTTTCCAATCCCGATTTGCTCGGCTTCACGCATGATCATATAAAACTGCTTTCCAATTTTGCCTTCCCGGTGATGTGCAAAAGCATGGAACTCCGCGAAAAATATGTCTCTATATTTGAAAAGGCAGGAGTTGAGGCGCGCCCCATGATTGCCGGCAATATCCAGAAGCAGCCTTTTTATAAGAAATATGTATCAAAGCTTTACGAGCTGCCCGGAGCTGATGCCGTACATGACTGCGGCTTCTACTGCGGAAACTGCCCGGAACTCAATGATGAAGAACTCAATATAATTGCAGACGCTCTTAGGAAAAAGTGATGACTGAAAAAAACATAGTATGGTCCGAGAGCAATATATCCTCGGAAGAAAGAGAAAAAGCGCTGGGCCAGAAGGGCTGTGTGGTCTGGCTTACCGGGCTTTCCGGCTCGGGAAAGTCCACAATCGCCAGAGAGCTTGAAAAGATGCTTTTTGAAAAGGGAAGGACGGCATATATCCTTGACGGGGACAATGTCCGTCACGGACTATGTTCAGACCTCAAGTTTTCGGATGCCGATAGAGAAGAAAATATCAGGCGGGTTTCCGAGCTGGCCGCCCTTTTCGCCGATGCCGGACTTATTACGATAACGGCATTCATTTCTCCATTTACCGCCGACAGGCGAAAGGCGCGGAAGCTTCTTTCTGATGGGAGGTTTTTTGAGGTTTTCGTAGATGCGCCGTTCGAGCTATGCCGTGAGCGAGATCCGAAGGGCCTTTATAAAAAAGCGGCTAGCGGCGAAATCACCTCGTTTACCGGAATAGATTCGCGTTATGAAAAGCCTCTCAACGCTGAGCTTGTATTAGAAACGGGAATTCTTTCGGTCAGAGCTGCCGCGGAAAATATAATCTGCCTATTGATTGAAAGGGGAATTTGGGGGAAATGAGCGGAAAATATAATCTTAATCATCTTAAGCAGCTGGAGTCGGAAAGCATTCATATAATGCGTGAAGTAGCTTCCGAGTTCGAACGGCCCGTAATGCTTTACTCTATAGGAAAAGACTCGTCCGTAATGCTCAGACTCGCGGAAAAAGCGTTTTATCCGGGAAAAATCCCATTCCCTCTTATGCATGTCGATACAGGGTTCAAGTTCAAGGAAATGTATGAATTCCGCGATACCTACATCAAAGAAATCGGCGCTGAACTCATAATCTACCGCAACGAAAAATCAATCAGCGAAAAGATGAACCCCTACGATTACGGCACTCAGAAATGCTGCTCCTTTCTCAAGACACAGGCGCTTGTAGATTCCATAAGGGCAATGAAGTTCGATGTGGCATTCGGCGGCGCTAGGAGAGACGAAGAAAAATCGCGTGCGAAGGAAAGAATATACTCGTTTCGCGACGAGTCGGGCCAGTGGGATCCTAAAAACCAGCGACCCGAGCTTTGGGACATTTACAACGGGAAAATAAATAAGGGTCAGTCAATAAGGGTTTTTCCGCTTTCAAACTGGACGGAACTTGACGTATGGAACTATATATACCTCGAAAAAATACCTATAGTCCCGCTCTATTTCGCGAAGGAAAGAGAAATGGTCGTAAGGGATGGTCAGCTTATTCCATGCGACGGACCAGTGCCGCTCGGCAAAAACGAGAAGACCACAAAAATCATGAGCCGTTTCAGAACACTGGGCTGCTACCCATGCACTGGAGCAATAAAGTCTACTGCCGCAACGGTTCCTGACATTATTCAGGAAATGATGACCGTGACCATTTCCGAGCGCTCCACAAGAATCATCGATCACGACGCGGAAGGTTCGATGGAAGACAAGAAAAAGGAGGGCTATTTCTGATGAATATAGAGGAATTTCTCAAAAACGACGCAGAAAAAGACCTTCTCCGCTTTTCCACCGCTGGCAGCGTAGACGATGGAAAATCCACCCTTATCGGAAGACTTCTTCACGATTCGAAGCAGATATATGAGGATCAGCTCGCGTCCGTAAAAAAAGCATCGGGAAAGATAAACGCAGATCTTGAGATCGACTTTGCTCTCGTCACCGACGGCCTCAAGGCCGAACGGGAACAAGGTATAACCATCGACGTGGCATACCGTTACTTCTCAACTCCGAAAAGAAAGTTCATAATTGCCGATACCCCCGGACACGAGCAGTATACCCGAAATATGGCAACTGGCGCATCCACCGCCAATCTCGCGATAGTCCTGATAGACGCCAGAAACGGGGTGCTTACACAATCAAAACGGCATGCCTTTATTTCTTCGCTTCTCGGAATACCGCACATGGTAGTGGCGATAAACAAAATGGACATTGTTAACTATAGCGAAGAAGTCTTTGAGAGGATAAAAAAAGAATTTTCTGAATTCGCATCCAAGCTCAATATAAGGGACTTGCACTTCATCCCAATGAGCGCGCTCAATGGCGACAATGTGGTCGAGCCGTCCCCCGGCAATATGCCGTGGTACAAGGGTCAGTGCCTAATGGAGCTGCTCGAAAATATCTATATAGGAAGCGACAGAAACCTTATAGACCTGCGCTTTCCGGTGCAGTACGTCATCAGGCCGACGCAGGACTTCAGGGGCTACAGCGGCAGGGTCGCCTCCGGAATAATCAGGAAGGGCGATGAGATAATGGTCATGCCCTCAATGAAGAAAAACAGGGTGAAATCCATAATCACATTCGATGGCGAACTCAATGAGGCTGTTGTCGGAGAATCAGTTACGATTGCGCTCGAAAAGGAAGTCGATATCAGCCGCGGCGACATGATAGTCCATCCCAACAACCTGCCTTCCTGCGAAAACCACTTCGAGGCAATGGTCGTATGGATGAGCGAAGTACCGCTGGACCCGGCAAAGTCATATCATATAAAGCACACCTCGAATATGACCAGCATAAGTATCGATGAAATCCGGTATAAAATAGATGTGAACACCATGCACAGGCTTAACACTGACTCGCTAACGCTTAACGAGATAGGCCGGGTAGTCTTCTCCAGCCGCAAAAAAATATTCTTCGACCCCTATTCCAAAAATAAAGCCGTCGGAAGCTTCATCATAATAGATAAAATAAGCAACAACACCATCGCTGCCGGAATGATACTCGACAGGCTTTCAGCCGATAAACTGCCGAAAAAAATAAGCCGCCCTGCCGAAGCATCGAATTACAAGAACTACCGCATGGTGAGTACTGAAGAGAAATCCGCACGCTATTCGCAGAGCCCCGTAACATTATGGTTAACCGGGCTTGTCTCATCGGGCAAACGCGAGATTGCCTGGAAAATAGAGAAGGAGCTTTTCGATAAAGGTCACTCCGCAATAGTAATGGACGCTTCAACAATCCGCTCGGGTATCTGCCGCGAACTGGAATTCACTCAGTCCGACAGGACGGAAAATATTCGTCGCGCCGCTGAAATATCCAGAATGCTCAACGACAACGGCCTCGTATCGGTATGCGCCTTTGTCTCGCCTGACGAATCCGTGAGAAAACAGCTTTCCTCGATAATAGGCCAGGAGCGTTTTATCGAAATATACGTGAAGGCCTCTCTGGAATCATGCAAAAAACGCAACCCTGCCATTTATGAAAAAGCCTTGAGCGGCGAGATAGAAAATTTTACCGGAGTAAGCGCACCTTATGATGAACCAGTATCACCCGCACTGACTCTCAATATGAACTCAATGACCGTTGACGAAGCCGCCGCTTCCGTAATAGACTATATGACGAAAAACAGTTTTATAAGGAACTGAAAAAGTATGGCAGCTCCATCCATAAAAATCCTTTTCCTAGGCGACTTTCAGAGTGCTAATACCGCAAGCTGGATCGAAGGGTTCCGCGAGGCAGGGGCTGAAGTAATTGCCGCCTCGGCGAGACCGGAAGGCCGCTCCGGAGTTTATCCGTTGGGTCCGTCGGGCCTTCCGGCAAGGCTGAGAATGCTTCTTGGCGGACGTGACCTCAAAAAACTTATAACCTCGTTTAATCCCGATGTTATAGTAGGCTACAGAGTAACAAGTTATGGCTATATGACGACAAAAACGTCCTTTCATCCGGTTATTGTCGCTGCCCAGAACGAACAAATCACGTTTTTGCGCGAACCTAACTGGCTCAGGCAGAAAATTTTAACTTATTTTGCGAGAAAGGCGATTAAAAATGCTGACTTGCTGCACGCATGGAGCACAAATATCGCTGAAGGTCTCGAAAAGTTCGGGGCCGACGAGAAAAAGATTCTCCTCATGCACAGAGGAATAAGTACGGATATTTTTACGGCATCGGGCAACAGGGTTTTCACATCAAAAAGTCCGAGAATCGTCTCCACAAGATCGCTTTACCCGGAGTACAGGCTCGACGACCTGATAAAGGCCTTCGCCGTCGTGAGAAGCAGGTATTCCGGAGCAAAACTTTCCATCATCGGGGACGGGCCCGAAAAGAAAAACCTTATGAAGCTTGCGGAATCACTCGGAGTCGCCGAAGGAGTCAGTTTCCCGGGCAAAATAAAGCAGGTAGAAATAGCAGTGATGCTTTCGGAATCGGATATATATATTTCTCTTATCGATACCGAAGGTCTTTCAAGTTCGCTGCTTGAGGCATGTTCCTGCGGGGTACTTCCGATAGTTTCCGATATCCCCGCATCAAGGGAGATCATAAAAAATGGCGAAAACGGAATCCTGATTACGGTCGAAAGCCCCGAAGAGACAGGAAATATCATCTGTACTGCCTTTGAAAACAGACAGCTCCGCGAAAGGTGCGCCCTCCGCAACCCTGAGTTCATACAGAATAAATATGACAGGAAGAAAAATATCGCCGCGTTCATAGCAAAATATAAAGAGCTCTCCAAAAAATGTGCGGAATAGCCTGCATAATAAATAATGGGAACAACGAGGATTTATCCACGATGGATAGATTCATCGATGTCATCTCCCATCGAGGCCCGGATGGGCGCGGCATGGCGGCATTCGATCAGAATATGAACCGCATGCAAAGTTCTCAGGGCACTTTTCTTGCCGGACTCGGCCATAGACGACTTTCTATTCTAGACCTCTCTGACGCAGGTTCCCAGCCGATGTACTCGGACTGCGGAAACTACGGAATAGTCTTTAACGGTGAAATTTACAACTATATCGAACTTGCCGCGGAGCTAAGGGAAAAGGGTTACAGTTTCAAATCGCACTGTGATACCGAAGTTCTTTTAGCCGCATACAAAGCCTGGGGGATAAAGTGCCTCGAACGCTTCAACGGCATGTGGTCTTTCGTAATTCTCGACAGAAACAAAAGAAAACTTTTTATTTCGCGTGACAGGATCGGCGTTAAGCCGCTTTACTATTTTCAGAAAAATGATTTCCTTGCTCTCGCTTCTGAGATCAAGCAGTTTAAGACATTAAGCTCCTTCAAGTCAGAAGCTAACGCAAGAGCTTGCCTCTCGTATCTTGCTACAGGCTACGAAGTTCCGCCGGAAACCTTTTATAAGGATATTTACGCCTTCCCGCCCGCGCATTATGCCGTAATAGATATAGACAAGCCCATTGTCAGACCCGAAAAATACTGGCACCCGGAGCGTATAGAAGCGAAAACAGGTGACCCCGTCGAGCTTGCCGGAAAAATAAGAGAGACTTTTTTGATTGCTGTCAAATTCCGCCTCCGCTCAGACGTGCCGGTCGGCGGCTGTCTTTCGGGCGGGCTTGACTCTTCATCGATATTCGTCATGATGAAGGAGCTTAACCCTTCCCAGACTTTCAATGCCTTTTCCGCCTGTTTCAATGACCCTTCGATAGACGAGAGAAAATTTATGGCGAGGGTTGTCGAAAGTACGTCGTCCGATCACGTCCGGGTATTTCCGGAGGCTTCCGAACTTGCTTCGGATATTGAAAGATTCCTAAAACAACACGATGAACCGGTCGGCAGCGTCAGCATGTACGCTCAGTACCGGGTAATGAAGGCGGCACGCGAAAAAAATATCCCCGTTCTTCTTGACGGACAGGGCGGCGATGAGCTTTTTTCAGGCTATTGGGCCCCCTACCTGCTGATGCTTAACGCTTGCAGAGGGGAACGCCGTTACAGTGAAATTTTCCGCCACCTGGCATCATCATTCATGCCGTGGGGGAACTTCGATCTCATAAAGGAATCCTTCAAAAATCTGAAGGAGTACAGACGGCGTGCGAGCGGCGATATTTCTTTTAAAATATCAGAAAAGTATCAGGCTATTTTGAATTCCACCGGTTCTTCGGCCTGGCATCTCAATGCACAGAAACTTTCACCGCCCGAATACAGAATGGCGGAAATAACTAAAATACACCTGCCGCGTTTGTTGAAGTGGGAAGACAGGAATTCGATGGCCTTTTCAATAGAATCGAGGGTGCCGTTTTTGGATGTAAACCTTATTGAGCTGATGCTTTCGATACGCCCCGAGATGAACATGCACAATGGCTGGACAAAATATCTTTTCAGGAAGGCAATGAACAATACCCTTCCTAAGGAAATATGCTGGAGACGCGACAAAAAAGGCTTCGAGACTCCGCAGTCGATGTGGATGAAAGAAGGTCCGTTTCACGAAATGCTTGTCAACTGGGCGCATTCTCCGGAACATCCCGTCGCCGAATTTCTCGGTTCGGATATTTCCGGCATGGCGAAGATTTTGAAAAGCGGGAATTTCAATCAAACATCGGTCTTCAGGCTTTTCTGTCTGGATCATTGGTTCAAAAATATACTATGAAAATAACGATACTGACTCAATACTATCCGCCGGAACACGGGGCGCCTCAGAACAGGCTTCACGACCTGGCGCGTCGCTGGGTTCATAGCGGCGTTGACGTTACCGTCCTTACCGCGATGCCTAATTATCCGAAAGGTGAAATATTTCCAGAGTACAAAGGGAAGTTCATCTGCACGGAAAGTATCGACGGCGTAAAGGTTCTGCGTTCCGCGATATATGTCTCGAAAAAGAAGAAGACCATTTTGCAGCTTATGAATTACTTTTCCTTCACTGTTACTTCATTGCTGGCGGGCATTTTCAAATTGGGGAAATGCGATATCCTTATTTGTGAAAGTCCTCCGCTTTTCCTTGGAGGGACGGCGTTGCTTCTCAAATTATTCACGCGGTCGAGACTGGTGATGAATATAAGTGATCTCTGGCCGGACAGCGCAGTCGAACTTGGGATGATAGGTCCCGGTTTTGCGCTGAAAATTCTCGAGCGGTTCGAGAAACTGCTTTATAAATCCTCGGCTCTGGTGTCGTGTCAGACGGAAGGGATTATTGACGGTGTCAAGGACTCGTTTCCCGAAGCAAAGACTTTACTTTTTCCGAACGGAGTAGACCTTGACATGTTCAAGGTAATCCCTAAAGATGAAGCTCTTATGAAAGAGCTTGGCATCCCTGAAAATATGTTTATCGCCGGTTATGGCGGTAACCACGGAAGGTCACAGGCCCTGAGTCAGATACTTGAGGCCGCGGCACTTTTGAAGAATGAAAAAGTATTTTTTGCTCTTTTCGGAGATGGTCCCGAGAAAGCCGAACTCCAGGAAAAAGCCGCAAATATGAAGCTTGAGAATCTTAGATTTTTTCCCTCTCAGCCGCGAGAAAAAATGGCGAAAGTCCAGTCTCTCTGGGACATTGCCCTTGTACCTCTCAAAAATATAATGATTTTCGACGGGGCACGCCCCTCAAAGATGTTTGAACTCATGGCTGGGGAAATACCTTTCATCTTCTGCGGAAAAGGCGAAGGCGCCAATATAGCGATTGAAAGCGGATGCGCAAAAACCGTTATGCCTGAAGACCACGCCGCACTTGCGGAGGCGGTCAAAAATATGGCGAAAATGAGTCCTGACGAAAGAAGGCAAATGGGAATGAAGGGACACGCGTTCGTGTCTGAGAAATTCAATAGGGGCAAACTCGCAGAAATATTTCTGAACGAGTTATCCAGAATGTAATGGAAAGGAAGAAAAATGATACCGTTATCCGTTCCTTATCTTACAGGCAATGAAAAAAAGTACGTGGATGAGTGTATCAACACCAACTGGATATCGTCGGTCGGGCATTTTGTGGACGAATTTGAAGACTCCTTCGCGGTTTACTCCGGCGCGGCTAAAGCGGCAGCCGTATCAAGCGGAACAGCGGCCTTGCACCTTTCTCTGATTGTTTCAGATATAAAACGGGATGACGAGGTATTTGTACCGAGCCTTACCTTTATCGCGCCCGTCAATGCGGTTTGTTATACTGGAGCACATCCTGTTTTCATAGACTGCGACAGGAAAAGTCTTGGAATATCGCCGGAAGCGCTTGAGGAATTTGTTTCGGAACACTGTTCGTTTTTGGACGAGAGGCTCTTTAACAAATTGACGGGCAGATATATAAAAGCTCTTATCGCGGTAAATATCCTCGGTCACTCATGCATGATGGATGAACTTGTCGCATTTAGTTCAAAATACGGGCTTACTCTCATTGAGGACGATGCCGAGGGAGCTGGCTGTCTTTACAAAGGCCGCCATCTAGGGTCATTCGGACGTTTCGGATGTTTCAGTTTTAACGGCAATAAGACAATGACCACGGGCGGCGGCGGGATGGCTGTTTCATCGGAAAAAGAGGAAATGAAGCTTCTAAAACACCTTTCGACCCAGGCGAAGACGGACGACCTTTACTATTCACACGATATGATAGGCTACAACTACAGGATGTCGAATATACAGGCGGCTATAGGGCTTGCCCAGCTCGAAAATCTTGAGAATATGATTGCCCGCAAGCGCGAGATACATGCGGTATATGAAAGGGAACTTGTAAATATTCCCGGTGCGAAACTTTTTGTGGAACAGCCCTGGTGCAGGTCAAACTGCTGGTTCGCACTGCTCCTTCTTCCGAGGGACAAACGTGACCTTTTCATGAAGTTTATGACGGAAAAAGGTATTCAGACGCGCCCGTTCTGGAAGCTCAATCACCTGCACCCGATGTTTCAAGACTGTGCCAGGGGCAAGACCCCGGCCGCGGCGGAACTATGGGAAAGAGGGGCATGCTTCCCATGCTTTCAGGGAATGACTGACGCCGACGTTGAAAAAGTAGTTCAATCGATAAAGATATTTTTCAAAACGGTCTAATATACGTCGTTCCTACGGGTCCCTCTTGAGAAATCGCTCAAGTGCTGAATCGTAATCTTATCGGCTTCTATCGTGCTTCTGAGAATATCCCTTATGGAAATCAGATCGATGATTTTTGACTCATTGTTTACTATTGGGATATGTCTGATATTGCGCTGGTTCATAATTTTCATAACATAATCCACGTCATCATCATCTTTGGCCACGAGCAGATCGCGCGACATCACGCTTTCAATTTTGGTCTGCTTGAAGTCATCATCGGTGCAGCATCTTCTGAGAATATCCCTTTCTGAAATTATCCCTACATGTCGCTGAGAATCATCGGGGTCGACAACGAGCATAGCGCCGACACCTTTTTCACACATTCTTTCGGCAGCCTTTTTTAACGTAGTGTTTGAAGGAAGAGCCTCGTTATAAGGCTTCCTATTGTTTTCGGAAAGTATCATTTTGATTTTCATGACTCACCACCCCCTTATCATTAATTTTAATGTCAAACTGCATCTTTTGCAATATTAGATCACATATTTCCTTGGACATGAGGCTAACAATTTTGCCCAGGCCAGTGATTCTGCCATCGCAGAGTGTCCGCAAATATACTGGCATTCGGCTATGTTACGGGCGGAAAAGGCTTCTTCGGGCGAAATTATAAGGTAGTCCCCGTATTGTTTTCCGATAAGGCCGGTATTGAAGTCGGAAATAATAACATTGTGAATCCCTTTGCTTTTAAGGAAGTCGGCCCAGAGTGTGGGGAATTTCCCGGCCCCGCAAAGAATGACGGGTTTTGTTTTGTCGAGAGCGGGCAGAATTTTAGCGAAAGAACTTAACAGACTGAAATCCTCGAAGTCCTTCAGATTCATCCTCCCATAAGGCGCATCCTTTATTTCAATATTTTCGGCAGCGGCCTTCTGAAAGGAATCCGAGACGCCTTCTTTCGAGGAAATAAGCTCATACCTCTTATTTGTATCAAACTCGGCCTTAGCAAGATACGGTTCGGGGACAAAGGGCTTCCATGTCCTCCGGTTATTGAGCGATATAAAGTAGATTATGCGCGATTTATCACGGCCCGAGCTGCTCATCCGGTGGCAGACTTTGAAATCCGGCTCATACTCAAGCCTGAGACCGCGGCTGTAAAGAAGAAGTGTTGACCAGTATTCCTCGCCGTAGAAACAAAAGTCCCATGGGTAGAAATATTCAAAACTTTTCAATACTTCCGCTCGAAAAAGTGCGCCGCATCCGTGAAACGCCGTAGGAAGGAGCGGGGGATTTTCCCTGCCTCCATCGAGCCTGAAAATGGGTCCTGTTATTCCAGCCGTTCGCGGAGGGGCATTATTCAACTTTTTGAGTGCTGATTCTATACTTCCCTTTTCGGGGTGTGAATCGTCATCAAGCATCAGTATAAATGGAGCTTTCGACTCTTTTATCCCGATATTTCTGGCGGCGGCTCCGAGGTTTTTTCCGGTAAAGATGTACCTGACGTTTTCAGGAAACTCATAATCGTTTTTTTCAGGCGAATTGTCGAGAATGATTACTTCATGCGGAAGAGAGAGATTCTGACTTAGCCGTTTAATTGTCTCCAGAACCTCGTTTCGCCTGTTGTAGGCCGGAAAAACAATCGATATCTCAACGGTCTTTTCCATTGCCTTATTCCTCGTCCACTACTAACTGAATATCAAAACTCATGGGGCCGGACAGCGGTTTGGGGAGATTTTTTATTGAAGTAAGAAGTTCCTGAACGGAGTTATCCATTGGACGGACTCCGCTCGGGCTGGAAATCTTGGCAAAAAGTATCCTGCCTTCGCCATCCAGAGAAACATGCACAGTCACGCTCGGTTTTCGACTGCCGAGTTCAGTTTTTGAAGGCTGACGCCAACGAGAGTAAAGGTAACTTGCGACGGAATCGAAGTAGCTGTCATTATCTGCGGCGCCACCTCCGCCTCCCGTTGTGGTTACCACCCCTGTTTGATTTGGTTCATTGCCTTTCGGTGTGTATACTCCATTATGATTGTCGACAGGTTTCTTATTCTGCTGGGAAAGTTCCTGCTGTGTAAGCGGAGTAAATTTCTGTTCCGGCTCCCTCTGTTTTATCTTTATTTGTTTGAGCTTTTTAAAATTTATCTTAGGCTCAGGTTTTACCCTTGGCTTCGGAGTTATTTTTATAGGCTTTATTGTTGGCTCGGGCCTGGGGACAGGTTGCGGCTGCGGTATCGGAGGCTCAGGTGTGGGCGGTGTGGGAACAGCTTCCGGCGGTTTTGGCGCGGGTGGTTCGGGCGAGGGAGGTACCGGACTTGGGGGACCGGGATTTCCGGGCGGACCGGGAAGACTGTCTATCAGTTTTACAGTCATGCCTTTCGGCCGCGGCGGTTTGAACCATCTTATTATAATACTCGTAAGATACGGCAGGACAATTACGAAAAAATGGGCCAGCAGAACGGAGACAATGATTTTTTTTCTCAGAGCTGGGCTGAGTTGAAAATTCCGGCAGCCTTCTTTTTTGCCGGTCAGATATTTGCTGTCGTTATAATCCATCAGGCATCGGCCTGGGTTACCAGAGAGACATTGGAGAACCCGGCTTCCTTTATATATTTCATGAGTTCGATGACTTCTTTATAGGGTCTTGATCCATCAGCCCTTATAAGGATAGCTGTCTTTTTGTTCTTGGAATATATGTATTTCAGCTTATCGATGAGTTCCTCTCTGGAGACAGGGGCCTTGTCAAGAATGATTTTCCCGCTGTCATCGAGGTTGACTATTTTATAATCTTCTTCGGGCAGCTTTTCCGCGGTCATTTCTGGCGGGGATACGTTTACCCCGAATTCCATCATCGGAACGGTTATGATAAAGACTATGAGTAAAACGAACGTAAGGTCAATCAACGGGGTCATATTGATCTCGTCAATCGCGTCAAGCTGTGATCTGTGTTTTGATCTGCCCATTTTAAATTATTTCTCTTCTATATTAAGTTGTTCCAGCTTTATTTTCGCGAGGAACTCCTCAACGAAGTTGTCCATGTAAACAGTTATTTTCCTTATGGTTACAGTTACAACGTTGTAACCTACCAACGACGGTATCGCCACAATGAGCCCCACAACCGTGGTCAGAAGCGCTCCGCTGACCCCGGGAGCCAGCGCGCCAATATCCGCGCGCCCCTGAACCGCAAGACTGCAGAACGCGAGCATTATTCCCCACACCGTCCCGAAAAGACCCAGAAACGGACTTACGCTTACTGCCGTGGCGAGAAGGCCGACCTTTTCCTCAAGCACTAGTATCTGGTCGGAGACTTCACGTTCGAGTACTGTTCTTACCGCTTCTATTTCGGCCGTGGTCAGCCTCTTTTCAGGAAACTGCGTTGTTCCATAAAACGGCGCCTGACTTTCAGATATGCCGTAAAATTCCATAAGCCGCTCGACTCCGTTCTCACACACCCGTGCTACAGGACTTATGCTCCGGTCCGTGTCCTTAATTGTCGCCAGCGGATACTTTTTCTTCCTGAATATCTCAATAAATGTCTCAGACGCCTTTTTTGCCTTGTAGAGAGATATGCCTTTTTCTATCATTATGGTCCACGTTATTATGGAGCCGGCCATCAGGATGATGACAATACATTTTCCCGTAAGATCCGAAGTCTCGAAAGCGTAATAGGGTCCCGCGACTGCGATAGTTGTTTGAAACAAGGTAAGCATGTGCAATCCTCTTAATGTTTTGTTATTTAAAAACTTTGATTCCTTCGGGAGAACAAAGTATATTCCTCTTTTGAATAGTAACTACGTAAAATATCAGGATTTTTCAGGATTTAAAATGACAAAGAAAATATTTAATGTGCTCGGCTATGATATCGGTGGTACGAAAATTGCCGTAAGCCTCGGTTCTTCCGATGGAAAAATCATTGCTTCCGAAAGATTGAGCAACAAAGACAAGACCCCCGATGAGGTACTTCCCAAGCTCGTCGAGATCGGCAAAAAACTTCTCGCCGATGCCGGGCTCAAGGCTTCAGATCTCAGGGCCGTGGGCATAGACGCTCCAGCGCCGATGGATATTCCGCGCGGACTCATACTGAACCCGCCGAACAATAAATCCTGGGACAATGTCCCAATCCGCGACTATCTTTCCGAAAGGCTCGGGGTCGAGGCCTTCCTCGAAAATGATGCCAACGCGGGCGCGCTCGCCGAATGGATGTTCGGAGCCGGACAAGGCAAAAAAAACATAATCTACCTTACAATGAGCACAGGAATCGGCGGCGGAATAATAACCAACGAACACCTCCTGCACGGCGCAAGCTTCATGGCTGGCGAACTTGGTCATACAGTGATAGACATCAACGGCCCGTCATGTAATTGCGGACTCAAGGGCTGTTACGAGGCATTCTGCGGCGGCAGGGCAGTAGCTCAGAGAATCCAGCACGAGCTCGCCGGACAAAATGACCACCCCCTCGTCCAACTCGCCGACGGCAAAATCGAAAATATAGATTTCGTAACTCTTTTTAAGGCGGTCAAGGACGGTAACGGCTACGCCATTTCAATATGGGATGAACTCTGCCTTCGCCACGCACAAGCCATCGGATTGTTTATCAACTCATTCAACCCTGAAATGATTGTCCTCGGTACAATCGCCTGCGCCTGTGGCGACCTCTTAATGACACCCATCCGCCAGCACCTCCCGCGCTTCTGCTGGAAACAGATGCTTCAGGACTGCGAAATAAAACCCGCCAAGCTGGGCAAAGACATCGGCGATTATGCCGGAATATGCTCCGCGCTGAACTGTCTCTACGAAAAAGGCGAATTCGAACTGCACGTATAATTCTGGTATCCGGATATCCGGGGAAAAGGCAGTATGGCCGGAGAAAAAAAAAGCTTCAGTCCATGCGAAATACCGGCAAAACCGGGAGTTTATATTTACAGAGACTCCTTCGGCAGCGTAATCTACGTAGGCAAGGCCGTCAATCTCCGGAAACGCATGTCACAGTATTTCCGTCCGTCATCCGCCAGAATGGCCGACCCCAAGCTCCGCTCGCTTATAAAGTCCATCGATTCATGGGAATTTCATGTTGTAAAGAATGAGGACGAGTCACTTCTCCTTGAGTCAAGTCTCATTAAAAAATATATGCCCAGATATAATGTCCTGCTGCGCGACGATAAACGTTTCCTCATGATTAAAATAAACCTTAACGAGAAATTCCCGAAACTTTACCTCGCAAGGATCAGGAAAGACGACGGAATGAAGTACTTCGGCCCCTTTCCGAAAGGAAGTATCCTTCGTGAAACAGTCGCGTTCCTCACGCGCCGCTTCGGACTTCGCTCCTGCAAATCCGTCATCCCATCCGAAAATGATAAAAAGCACTGTCTTGCACGAATTATCAAGGACTGCTCCTGTCCATGCTCCGGTGTAATAAGCCCCGAAGATTACCGAAGCCGCGTCGAGTCCATGCTTGATATCCTTAACGGCAACGTAAAGGATATCCTTTCGGAGATAAAAGAGGAAATGCTTAAATCGTCCTCTTTAAAAAAATTTGAAGCTGCCGCCAAATGGCGCGATATCGCCTCGGGAATAGAAGAAGTATTCGGTCCCAGAAACCGTTCGTTCCGTTATGCTTCCATAAAATCTGAAAGCGGCTCCGAGGCAGTAAACGATCTTCAGAACGTACTGAAGCTCTCTTCTCCCCCCGACCCCATAGAAGGCTTCGATATTTCCAATATAGGAGGCGAACTGGCCGTCGGCGGAATGGTATCATTTAAAAACGGCAGGCCCGACAAAAAAAACTACCGCCGTTTCAGAATAAAAAGCGTACACCAGATAGACGATTTTGCGATGATAAAGGAAGTCATAAGGCGCAGATTTTCAAGACTCATCGATGAAAAACTCCCTCTTCCGGGACTCGTGATGATAGATGGCGGAAAAGGACAACTTAACGCGGCGCTCGAAGCACTCTGCGAACTAAAGTCCTCTCCTATCCCCGTTATAGGGCTTGCCAAAAAAAATGAGGAAATATTCGTTCCCGGCATACCGGAGCCCATCGTGCTTGACCGACATCGCCCGGCCCTCAAGCTTCTTCAGTCGGTAAGAGATGAGGTACACCGCTTTTCCATCCAGTATCACCGGGAATTACGACTCAAACGTATACAGGAATCGCTTCTTGATGAAATACCCGGTATCGGTCCCGAAAGAAAAAGGGCGCTTCTTGTTGAGTTTGGTTCAGTTTCCGAAATCCGTAAGACTTCGCCAGAGGAACTCGCTTCCAGAGTGTCCGGAATAAGCCTCTCCCTGGCCCTTAAAATTCTTTCTTACGTCAATAAGATTTCAAAAAAGTAGCGTGGAAAGCCCTTATCATACCCTCGCAAGGGTATGATAACTTACCAGCTCACCGCTGATGTCGGTAAGTTATCGCAAGACTCTGAGGCAGGGCGAACGCACCGCTTAGTATTTATCGTCGTCGTCGTCGATATCTTTGAACGCGTCACGGAATGGATCTTTTTTCCCTCGGCGCGGTGAATCATCATCATCGAACCCGTCGTCGTCGTCGAGTTCGTCATTTTCCTCGTCATCCTCAAGGATGTCGGTCGCCGATATAAGGGCGCCGCATTCAGGACAGCTACCATCCTCCGCTTCTATGTCACGTTCGGAAATCTCAGCTTCGCAATATGGACAAGTTACTCCCATATAATACCTCCCTTTCATGGCTTATAAGCCTTTTTCAGCGTACACTATACATGATGTGAAAAAAATATCAATCAGTATTAAGGAGTTCGTTCACAAAAAATAAAGCCCGTCCATTCGGGCGGGCGTAAATGAGCTAAATTCCTGAAACCTGAAAATTGTCAGATATCAAGCCATTTCTTATCTATTTTGGATACTTTCCAGTATGCTTCGGCCATGAATACCGCGTCAAGTATAGTGCAGCAACACATTGCCTCAACAACAGGGTATATTCTGGAAAGAAGTGTCGGGTCGCGCCGGGTTATGGGCTGAAGCTTAACATCCTTCATTTCCGCGACATTGACGGTATCTTGCGTTATGGAGATCGTGGGAGTTGGTTTAACGGCGCAACGGATTCTAATCTCCTCACCGTTCGATATGCCGCCAAGGATGCCGCCTGAGTTATTGGTTTTAAATCTAATGCGGCCGGTGGCCTTATCGAGATATGTTTCATCGTTGGATTCCGAGCCTAGCATCCTGGCGTGCTCGAAACCGGCGCCGAATTCTATACCTTTTATCGCGCCTATCGAACAGATGGCGTGGGCAAGCAGTGCGTTTATTTTGTCGAAAACGGGTTCGCCGAGTCCTGCCGGGACTCCTTTGATTATAACTTCGGTAACTCCGCCTGAGGTTTCGCCCATGTCCTTTATTTTAAGAACATCGGCAATCATTTTTTCGGCGGCATCAAGGTCTGGACAGTTAATTTCATTCTTCCGGTAATTGGCCCTGGCCTGTTCATAGGTTACAGGATTTGCCTTTATTCCGTGTGATTCGATGGTATAGGCGACAATATCTATGCCCATTTTGTTCAGCACGGCCTTTGCTATCGCGCCACCCGCCACGCGGCTTGCGGTTTCACGTCCGCTGGCACGTCCAGCTCCTACCCAGTCGGCGAATTCGCCATATTTCTTGAAAAAACCGTATTCGGCATGTCCCGGACGGACTTCATCCTTGTAATCACGATACTGCTGGATGTGCTCGTCCTGTATATCTACATTGGGAATGATCATTCCGATAGGCGCGCCAGTGCTTAGGTCGTTTTCCATCACGCCGGAGAAAATATATACGAGGTCTTTTTCTTTACGCGGAGAGTCGAGCGGGGTCTGTCCCGGTCTTCTCTTATTGAGTTCGGCCTGAACCATTTCCGCAGTGATTTTTATTCCCGCCGGAACTCCGTCTACTATTGTCATGAGGCCGCCGTATAGTTGCTCTGGAATCGGCAAATTTTTTCTGAAGCCGCCCGAATAGGATTCACCGCAACAAGTTATTCTGAAAAGTCGCCCAAAGGTATTTCCGAACATTTCGTGCTCCTCTTTTTATTTTCCTCTTGAGCCCGTAACAATAGCATGCATCACGGAATTAACAAGTTTTTGACCGTGTAAAAAGGCGATCTTTTCATATTAAAAATAATATTTTTGACGTGCCAACCGGCATTAGGATGCCGAAGGTCAATAACCCAGAATTTCCTTGCGCATTGCGCTGTAGACCTGAAGAGAATGGGCGAATACGAATACTATCCTGCCGAACGCTATTTCATCATTGAGCTTTAACTGGACTTTATTGCCCGGCCTTATTCTTTCGGAATTGACGAAGGTGCCGTTCGTTGAATTTTTGTCTTCCATAATATAAGTGCCGCTCGAGACGGAAATCTGGGCGTGTTTGCCAGATATTACTGAGTCAAGGATAACTATATCGTTCATTCCGTTTCTTCCGATATTGACCATACCTTCCTGAAATGCCCCCGGCGCACCCTTTTGTCTGAGAAAATAGATGGATTTCAGTATTTTTTCTCTTTCTTTTCCGACGTTTGGAAGGAGTCCGTGGGGGTCAATTTCCGCGGCTGTTTTTGTGTCGGATATTTCACCAATGGGGGCGCCTGTCCGAAACTCGGCCGTGCTGAATTTCATGGTACTGGTAGACGCGAGAGTGCCGCCTATCTTAGTTTTCAAACTCCCTTCATAAAGATCTTTGCCTACAAGAAATGGGTGGGGGGCCTGCTGTGTAAATGCCGAAAGGGGATTTACCGAAGCAAAGTGGAGCAACGAAGCATAATCAATCTGCCCGTATCCATTTATAAGATCTGATATACTGCTCATTATGATAAATTATTTTCCTTTGTGACCGTTTAGACTGTGATATTGATGCGTCTCTTCTCTCCACCCTCTTCGCCGGAACCTTTATTCTTATCGGCTGCTGCCTTGTCTTCTTTCTCACTCTTTTCCGGTATTGGCTGAGTCTCGTTCTGAGTTTCTTCTCCAGACTGTTTTGCCACAGCTCCACCGGATAAATGGACTTCGACGGCATCTCCGATATCGACGGGACCATGTTTCGCTTTATCATTTTCCTGCCCGTCAGGGTTGTGTCCTCCTTTTTCGTGGAAGATGTAACTGAATCCGCCGCCGCCATCATCGTGGGCCTCTTCTGACTGACTTATTTTCCTTGAGTGTTCCTGCGGAATATATATTCTTTCTTTTATTGGCTGGGGGGCATCTGAATCAAGCATAGCTACACCTCTTAGATCAGTTCTTCGGTTTTCATCATGGCCCTGAGTTTCAGAACCACCTTCTGATATATCTGAGATATCCGGCCTTCGGAAATTTCCAACACTTTCGCTATTTCCTTTACGGACATGTCTTCATAATGCCTGAGAAAAAGTACCTTCTGCTCCCTTACATCCAGTTCGCGGAAGTGTTCCCTGAGTCTCAAAAGTGCGAGTGAGCTATGGGCGGAGTCAAAGGGAGAGGGTGTCTCGTTATCTGCAAGCACGTCCATATAACTCAACCCGTCCTCAAACTCGTCTTCGAGATTAATTATTTGACTTCCCATTCCGATATACTTGTCAACATCGGCAAGGGTCATGCCGGTTTCCTTTGCTATCTCCTCGTCGGTAGGTGGGCGGGCAAATTCGCTTGTGAGTTTATTTATCGCAGCGCAGATGTCCTTATAACAGGTTCTCTGGGTTCTTGTGAGGGGATCCTGGCTCCTGAGATCGTCCAGGATTGCTCCCTTGATTCTCTTATACGCGAACGTGGAAAATTGTACATTTTTATCGCAGGCAAACCCCCCTATCGCGTCATGAAGACCTATTACTCCGGCACCGATAAGTTCGCGCACGGATACTTTTTCTCTGATATTATTGGGAAGTTTATTGGCTACCTTTACGACGAGCGGCAGATAATATTCGACGAGCCTTTTAAGCGTGTCCGAGTCCTCAGGCATTTTACGGAACTCGTCCCAGAGATTATCCTCACACTCTTTGGAGAATTCAGTATTCCCGAAGATGAGATCATTAATTTTCATAAGACTCTCCGTTTTTTCAGGACGCTTTCGCCTTTTTCCTGTTTTCCTCTTCGAGTTGCTGCTTCCTTTTTGCCAGTTCCTCTTTCATCTGCTGCGCCTTTTTTTCGCTGAGGTGCTTGAACAGTACCCCCGCAATGGACTGCGTAGCAATGAGAAAGACTGTCGAAACGGCAAACAGGACACAGAGCGAAACAAATGCCGAGTATAGAATGTCCCCGCTTTTCATCATATTCCACACAAAGCACAGCAATGCGACAGCAAACCCCGAAAGGATAACTATCCTGTGCATAAGATTATTGTACATCTGCATCTCCTCAAATTCTTTTTACGAATGACTTAAAAGCCCGCTTAAAAGCTTCTCCGCGTCTATATCCTGTATCCTCGTAAGCGCACTCTGACGCTGGATTATTGTCCTTGCCGTTCTTCTGATTCTTTCCGAAGCCGGATCGTTTTCGAAGGCGGACAAAAGCGGTTTCCGCATATGAAGGGCCCTCTGAACATTTGGTGATACCGGAATTGCTCCAAGAAAATCCATTGATCTTGAAAGATAGCGCTGGCTGACAGAGCTGAGGGTATCGGCCACTCTCTGCCCCTGCGCGTCTGAGTCCACCATATTGACAACCAGCGAGACATTTTGCGAAAGATTGTCTTGGTTTATGATTTTCATCAGCGCGTACACGTCCATTATCGATGTCGGCTGGGTAGTCGCTATTATTATGCTTTGCGGGGCCGCGGCGATAAACGATGTAACGCTGCTGTCTATTCCCGCCGCACAATCGAATAGAAGGACGTCATATTCTGCCGCAAACGATATCAGTTCCCTTATAAATATTTCCATTCTGGCGCCGCCCAGCGATACCATTTCCTTCGAACCGGAACTGGCGGCCAGTAAATCAATCCCGTATTCCGTTTTAACCGCTACTTCATGGAGGTCTTTTCCCTTGAAAATAGCATCCTGAAGCGAGAACTTGGGAGTTACTCCGAGTACAATATCGGCATTTGCGAGGCCCAGATCGGCATCAACAAGAAGGACTTTTTTCCCGAGTCCCGCAAAGGCTACGGCCAGATTGACCGAGAAAAAGGTTTTACCCACTCCGCCTTTCCCGCTGGCTATGGACATGCAGCAGACGGCTCTTCTCGATTGTATCTGAAATTTGTCAGCGTCAATGGTGGCTTTTCTCAGAGACGCCGCCTGATCACCAGGTTCAGCCATTTAACGCATCTCCGATTTTTATAGGTTCTTTTGCTTTTACGGATGGCATGATAAGTGATGCCACTATTCCGGGCGATGCTGTATGAATATCCTCCGGCACCCTCTGCCCGTCTGTCAGATAAAGAACTGGCAGTTTTGATATGTCGAGGAGCGTGGTCAAGCCGTCACAGCGACTTGCCTCGTCCGTCTTGCTAAGGATCAGGGCGGAAGGGGTCAGCGGCCCATAGTTTTCAATTATTGCCGGCGCATCCTCTTTCCTTACCGAGGCAGGAACAACGAGAAGCACACAAATGCCCTCGATTTTTCCGAGAGTCGAGCAAATCCCGCTTATACCTTCCTTGTCGAACTGCCCGCGCCCCGGGGTGTCGATGAATACCACGTCCTTGTCGTGAAATGCCTTTAGTTGCCCCTCGAGCTCTTCACCGCTGAAGGCGACAGCCATTTCTATTCCCAGAAGCGACGAGTATTCTCTCAGCTGATCAACCGCGGCAACTCTGAACGTGTCTGTAGTTATCAGCCCCACGTTTAATTTTTCACCGAGTACACATTTAGCGGCAAGTTTTGCAAGGGTTGTCGTTTTGCCTACCCCTGTCGGACCGGCCAGCACATATACGTCCGGGGACGACGACGGTGTTCTTCTAAACATTATTCCCCCCGCGGTCGGAACCATTTCCGCGAGCGCCTCATGCCAATCGTCGTCCGTAGGTAAGGGTCCTTTCGCAATCTTCTTTACGGTGCCGGTAAGGCGCGGAATCCATTCTTTGTGTATATTGGCAAGCTCTTTTCTTGCTTCTTCCGTCGTCCTGCCTACATCGCCCTGCGGAATATTTTCGATTTTCTCATCAAAATCTGAGAATTTATCATCCAGGCGTTTTATGGAATTTCTTATTCCTATATATTGTTCTTTCTGGGCCTTGAGCATTTCTCCCACGATGGCGTTGCCGCCCTTGAGTTTTTCGGGTGAAAGCTCATCAAC
>Ga0154591_1005_pt1 | contig 74307 bp, 58 predicted proteins | sample RifGroF2_FD_116020 | JGI IMG/M metagenome (GOLD analysis project Ga0154591, IMG submission 116020) | Lentisphaerae bacterium GWF2_45_14
AGAAATTGGATGGCACCTGCGGAAGCCCCGGTGTAAAAGGCGGCGACATGCTGAGAAAGGATTCTGATGCAACTGGAGAGAGCCCATAGTAGCGAGGATACGCCGGCAACAGAAACGGCGTTATGCAAAGGGGCGTTAGCCTGTCGGGGTATGGAATACAATGAGGTGGCCAGCGGTGAAAGCGGAAAGCGGAAAGCGGAAACGCAAAACCGACTGAAATGGAAAAGAAGGGATTTGATGAAATGAACAACTATCCATCCGGAGATAAACGAATGGTCTGCGAAAAAAGACAGAGGGAAAGCCGTATGAGGGAAAACCTCACGTACGGATTGGTCGATGAGGTGAGATTAACGAGTCGTAAGTCATTGCGGATTAGAGGTTTTACTTTAATCGAGCTGCTCGTTGTAATTTCGATAATCGCGATTCTGGCGAGCATGCTTCTCCCGGCGCTCAAGCAGTCTCGCGACAAGGCAAAAGAAATACAGTGCCTGAGTAATGTCAGGCAGTGTGTTATGGGCTCCATCCAGTATGCCGGAGATTACTACGGGTTCACGCCTCCGACTTATGTTCCTCTATATACGATTTCTGGACCAAACGGAAGCATAAACAACGGCGACGTCCGATGGGCTGGAATGCTGTACATACTTGGATACATTTCAAATAAGGAGATATTTACCTGTCCGAACGATCTCGCCATCGCAAAAGAAGTCTATCCGGCGTGGCAAGTCGGACAGATGCAGAGCATGACCTACGGGCTGACCCGTAACGATCTCAACCATTTATCCACAGTATTTACTGATATATACAAAGAACGCGATCCCTCACAGAAGATTCTGCTGACAGATGCTATTTATTACATGACGTACAACAGCATAAACAAGTGGGTGCCGGCCTCATATATTTTGTATTACAGCGGGGCCCCGGCATCGGACACAGACAGGGTCCCTCACCTGAAACATTTCGGCAAAGCGAACGCTGCCTATGCCGATGGGCACGCATCGGGCTCGAAGGCTGAGAATTTCCGTAAAAGCGGGATATTAGGAGGCCGCGACGGTCGCCTTCTGCCGCTCGCCTTCTGACCATAAAAAACAGGAATCGCAGCACGAAATATCAACTAGAAACAAATTACGCAATTTAAAGTTGCAATAAAAAAAGGAAGAGAAGATATGAAAAATTGTCATTGTTGGAGAAAACTTATGTTGCTTCTTTGTTTAGCCGCCGCCGCTGGCTGCGTCCAACAGCAACAGGAGAAAAAGGGGAAAATGGAATCTTGGATACATGTGCACCCAGGCGGTTTAAAATCGCATTTTGAGGAATACAAGGAATTCGGCAGACGTTCAAAAGAAGCTGGATATACCACAATTATGACCAGGTTTATACATCGTAAGGGCTATGACAAAGAATTAGCCAGGAAATTGTTGGAATATTATAAAACCGATTTAGGATTGAAAGTCATTCCGGAATTTGAACTTCTCGGCAAAAGCCAAATGACTTTTGGGGATGAATTCGTCAAGGAGCATCCGGAACTGTTTGTCGGCCAGGTTATTGATCCTTACGCAAAATACGAGGGGAAACCCGCATTTGATTCATTGATTATTCCAATGGTTGACGAGCATATAGAACTATTTGGCAATCCTGAATATTTTGGGCTTGGCTGGGATGAGCACGATAACGACAACATCAAAGAAGTTGCGGACAAAAACGGCAAGACAATCAGCGAAGTGTGGGCGGGAACGCTCAATCGGGTAAACGATTATTTGCTTTCCCAAAATATAACTCCCATAATTTTTGGCGACCAGCTCATTTCAAAACAGTTGGCAAAAGAAGACAATCCGGTTGGTTACCCGGCAGACAAACGCTTTGAAAATTATTCGGCCACGCATGGAGTCTATCCGCCTCAGAGTAAAATCGACATGATAGAGTTTGTAAAAGATATCAGGAATATGGATAAGATCGTTATGGCCGACTGGCACTATGGTACTGAAAAGGAATATCCATCAGTCGACTATTTCAAATGGTTGGGATTCAAGGAAGTTATTCCGGTCACATGGGGAAAAGATAGCAATATGAAATATTTTAGCAAATATGCTGCCAGCAGAGGATCAACCAAGATGATGGCTTCCGTTTGGCATTATTCCTACCATCCGACAGTGCGCCATTTGCTTTGGCCAACAGTATACAACAGCATCCTCTATTTTGAGAATCCTGACATGGCAATTCCCGTCAAACCCAAAATAAACGTTTTAAAAGACGGTAAGCCCATAATATCGGCGGAACCAGGAGAGACTATAACATTGAGCATGTCGGAGGCTGGAAAAGATGTCGAATTTGAAGTCTATCCCGCAAACAAAATGTTGAGAGAAGATGTCATCACAATAAAGGGAGATAAATGGAAGCTTCCCGATAACGTAAAAGAGGGGCTGTGGACAATACAGGGGTACTCCAGGCGCAAAGATGGTTATCTTCTGCATGGAATGCTTGAGGCAGGATTGTATATCGGGAAACAACAGCTCGCTGTCGAACGCGAAAAAACCTCTTTTATCAGCGTTGATTTTTCCAAATGCGCAAGGTTTGGAAAGAATAATCAATATGTGATTTTGAACGGAATCAGCGCAACAAACTTCGGAATAATTGAGGATGACACCTCTATCAAAGATGGCGCGCTTGTATGCAAAAAGGGAGGAATGCGGGCAGGACGTTCCAACTCTGACTGCGACTCCATGAGCGGGAATAAAACCGTGATGGTAGAATTCAAAGTGGACAAATTCCCCGGAGAAGAACAGGAGGAAGGGGCCAGCATTCTGGGATGGGGGTGTTTCAACGATGGATTCAGAATAATCCTCTGGCATAAGAAATTATACGTGCAGATATTCGGGGTAGGGAACAGGAAAGTCTACCTCATTAGCAAAAGCGACCTTGAACTTGGGGGGAAATATCTGGCGGTGTTCAACATGAATGACAAGAAAGCGACCCTGTTTCTGAACGGGGTGGAGCAAGCAGAGGAACAGGTCGATTTACACAATGAAATCCCGATAACCTTTCCGCTTTCTGTGGGCTGCTCTTACAAAAAAGACCGACTCGTGAGTTGTTTTGACGGAGCAATTTACCGCTTCGCTATCTGGAATAAATTTATAGATGAAAAAACCGCAGGCAAATAAAAAATGTTACCATACTGGTATTTTTATCAATGAGCGGAGAAAAAGAATGAAGCAATATTTCAAACAGGCTGAAATTACGCCTAAACAGGCGCTGGCCGGTGATAGTGTGTGCATCAGCATGCGTCTGGTGATCGGCTTTGATTTTATCAGCGAAAAAGCGCGCCTGGTCTTTGACCTTCCCGGCACCCTGAAATTTTCCCGTCCAACCTGTTTTTTACAATCGGAAGATGGTTTTGTGGAAGTGTATTGTTCCAATCCCGATGTCGTTTATTCCAAAAAAATATGGGATATAGAGAAAGGCGTATTTATCGAAAAGGGCCCGCAAGCTGGCAATGGCGGCAGAGCGCAGCGATTTTTTATTCTTGATATTGAGGAAGGGCAGCTGGCGGAGAATGACGAAATCGAAGTGCGCTGGGGCGATACGGTTTACGGTTTCGGCACCGGTACCAAGGTAGCCTCGGTCATAACATTCCCCGATTACAAAGCCATAGTAGATGTCAGGTATTTTATCGATCGTGAAAAATCCCTGCCTGACTGGGGGCGTGATTTCAAGGGATACCGCAGGCCAACGCCGGATTGGGAAACGCCGCTGGAAATGGCGCTTTTGCCGCGCGAGCCGGAAACTTTTCGCCAGATCCGCAAATTCGGCAAGTCTTATCTGCAGTTGCGTGACCGCTTTTACAATATCTGCGCGGTTAATGACCCGGCGCCTTTTGTCAAAGAGAAAATCAGCGCGAAAAAAAATGAAGCCGGAGTTTTTGAGATTACATCAACAGCGGCTGTTACCTCCCGTTGCCTGCCAGCTGCCAGTACACCGGATATGCGGAAGGTTTATCAGGGAAATAATATTTATTTCGGAGATCTGCATACGCATTCCTCCATTTCCAATGATGTTGTTGACCGGCAGAAAGGCCTCAGCACTCCGCTGCGTCATTTTTCTTATGCCCGCTATGGAGCCGCGCTTGATTTTTGCGCACTCACGGATCATCATCAGCCCTGGGATATTGAACGCAATAAAATCGGAGAAAAAGGCTGGGAAACTATCTGTTCGGCCGTAAAGAAAAATAATCAGCCGGGAGAATTTCTGGCGTTTGCCGGGTTTGAATACCGCTGTCCGCGCGGCGATACGGCCATTGTGCTTAATGAACCGTTTTCCTACTATGAAATTGATGATCCGGAAATGAAAGGCATTAAAGACTTGTGGAAAAAATTCAGAAGCCGTGATTATCTTTCTATCCCGCATTTTCATAACAGCGGCAATCTTGCGGTAAGTGAGTGGTATGAGTGCCCGTATTCCCAAATTGAGCCGGTACTGGAAATAAATTCCTGTCACGGAAGCTATGAGCGGGAAGGTGTGCTGGAATGCGGGCTTTCCCTTTCCAGGCCGTTCCGTCCTGACCGTACAGCAGCCTGGTTTTTACAGAATAATTTTAAATACGGCCTAGTCTGTAATTCCGATGGGCATATCGGCAACCCGGGAAGCAATGGCCTGATGGCGGTTTATGCCGAAGAACTTTCGGCAGAAGCAATTTTTACCGCCATCCGGAAGAGGCAGGTTTACGGAACTACCAATGCCCGGATAAAACTGCTCTTTACCATTAACGGTAACTTAATGGGATCATGCCTTGCTCCTGCGCCGGAAAAAAACGTGCATATTTCCCTGCAGGGAGAAAGACAGTTTAAAGCTGTAGATTTATATAAAAATGCTGTTTTGTATAAACGCTTCAAGCCATATACTGAAATTTTTCAGACCGATATAATAGTTCATGATCAAGAAGCGGCAAACTGGTATGTTCGCGCCGTGCAGCTTGATAATCAGACAGCCTATGCAAGCCCGATCTGGATTTAAAAATTATTTACTGCCGTGATAACGGGGGGTCGCACTCTTGCCCGACATTACAGTGATGATTTTTACTTAAATAATTTATGGTTAATGATATAGCTACGAATATGATGTCAAAAGGCAGCCACAATATATGTTGAGGAAATAAAGAATAAGCAGGGCAGGAAACTCTATCGGACTGTTTTGATCAGGGAAAGCTACAAGGAAAAGGGGAAGGTCAAGCATCGGACGATTGCCAATATCAGCCGTCTGCCCGCTTCGCAGATCGTGCAGATAAAGGCAGTGTTGCCTGGAAGGGGCGCATTCCTGTCGGATGAGGAACTGGAAATCGCCTCTTCCCGCGAGTACGGAGCGTCCGCTGCCTTTCTTGAGCTCGGGAAAATGCATATTGGAGAATCCTGATATATCCTTAATATTGGAGGAGCAAAGACTTATAACGCAGGTAGCTGTATCGATTGTCTTTATTGTGGGCGGCTGTTCCAGTACGCCGCTGCCTCCTACCTTGACGACTGAAGAACTCGATTTTATCAGAAACCATAAACCGGTAAATGCGACTGTCGATGTAAAAGAAGACAGCATGTATCCGGCTTATTCGCGGCAGCTCTATGAGGCGCTGAAAGAGATATAATGTTTTTAGGGAAGTGACGTATCAGGCAGAATCTTCCCATAATAAGGCATCATACACCGCCCAGATAAAATGGCGCGAATACGAGACAAAGTCGCCGCAGGCGTTATTGGCTTTCCTGGCATTCGGAATCATTCCTACTTGGGCGAAAGAAGACACCGGAGTGTGTTTTATCCTGAAATCAACAGGTAATCCTTCTGAAACATGCAACGTCGAAGTGGCATGGACCGGTACAACTCTTATGGGGTGGGTGATGCTTTTTGCGAATTTGTCTTCGGACAGGTCATATTCCAGTTCCTGCGATTCGGAGCGCTACCGGGACAGGATGAAGCTCGCGGTGTTGAACGCTTTAGCCGTTGCAAAATGACAGGAATCCAGAGAAAGCGAATTTTTCCCGGGGAAAAAGTCTTGAAGTTTCGCTGAATGTGGTATATATATAACGTTCCGTATGAAAAAATAATTATAATCAACAGGTAAAAAACAATGGTAAATACTGTCATAATCATACTTTACGCGCTGGTCGTTCTGATCGCGGTGCTGCTGACCTGCCTTATCCTTATACAGCCATCCAAGAGCGGCGGCCTCGGAGCATCCTTTGGCGGGGTCGGAGAGAGTGTCTTCGGCGCACATGCGTCATCACACCTTACGAAACTTACTGTTATAATGATAACGGTTTTCTTTGTCGTCGTGCTTGCTCTGGCCGTTATAAGCGGTCACGCAAGAAAAGAGCCGCAGAGTATTTTGGAGCTTGAAAGCGCGACCGCTGCTCCCGCAAAGACAGCAAAGACGGCATCGCCCGGGCTTATGGAAGTGACCCCTTCCGGAGAAAAGATTCCTGTTCCCGTTCCCAAAAAGGAAGAAGTTCCCGCGCCCGCCGTTCCTGTTCAGAAATCTGAGCCGGTATCAGTTCCGGTACCTGTCAAGAAATAAAAAAGGTGGCGTTGATGGCTTTTGAAAATAGAAGCTTTGACGCCGTTTTTTACGAGGCCTTCGAGGAAGAGGAAAAAGTACTTAGGGAATTCCTGCCGCAGGACGTGAACTGTCTTTTTACCTGGAAGACGATACAGGAGAGCGGACACGAACTTCCGCCTTCACCCATAATCAGCACAAGGACACAGTCGGAGTTTCCCGACGCCTGGAGCCCCCACCTAAAAGCCATCATGACAAGATCGACCGGTTATGATCATGTGTCCTCTTATATAATAAGGAATGGGATGCGGGACAGGATAAGTTGCGCATATCTGCCGGACTATGCGGCGCGGGCCGTCGCGGAACAGGCAATGCTTTTGTGGACCGCTCTTTCGAGAAAAATGAAAAAACAGATGAAGTCCTTCGAGTCGTTCAACAGGGATGGTCTTACCGGGGGCGAGGTTTTTGGGAAAACGATACTCGTTGCCGGGGTCGGCAGGATTGGTTCAAAGATAGTCGAAATCGCCTCAGGGCTGGGGATGAAGGTACTTGGTTTCGACATAAAGCCGCAGAAAGTCCTTGAGGAAAAATTTTTCCTTAAATACGTAAGTCTTGAAGATGCTTTGCCAACGGCGGATATTGTCGTATGTGCGCTGCCTCTTACTTCCGGTACCGAAGGGCTGTTCAACTACGCTCTTCTTTCAAAAGTCAAAAAAGGCGCTTTTTTCATAAATATCGCAAGGGGTGAGATTTCTCCCTCAATAGACATACTGAAACTTCTTGATGAGTCCCGTCTCGGCGGAGCGGGCCTTGACGTATACGACTGCGAAAGGGAACTTGCGCTTTATCTGAGGGGCGGCAGGAGTGCCGGTGATTTTCCGGATGGGCCGGGAAAAAGGGCAGAGGCTGTATTGAAAATGATGGAGCGCGATGACGTTGTCCTTTTTCCGCACAATGCTTTTAATACTGTTGAATCGGTGAGAAGAAAGTGCTGTCAGGCGGTTGAGAATCTCTCCTGTTTTCTGAATGAGGGGCGCTTTCTGACTCCTGTAGAGTTTTGAATATTAAAATAAATATTGCATAGTCTTTATGTTGTAGCAGGCACTTTTTTTTATATAAAAAGCGCAAATATATTAGGATTTCATTTGCAATTTTTCAGACTGCTAATTATTGTAGGCGGATTATTGAGCTATTAACAGAATAATTTCCGAAAGGAAGGCGTATGAGGAAGATATTCTCTTATTTGTCGGTTCTGATGCTTTTTCTGGCTTGCCGGGAGCTTTCTGCCCAGTCTAAAATGCCCGTCAGCGATGCCAAAATGGACCTCCGATTCATTGAGACGGTAAGGGTCAAGTCGGATACTGATAACGTGAAGATGGGAGGGGAGTCGCGCTGGATAGAGATAACTCTCAGTTATAAACTTCCGAAGCTCATGGAAGGCGCCGATGAAAAGTGGATTGATGATGTGGAGGTGATTTGCGAGCTTTTAATGCCTACAAACTACAAGGGCCGTTCCGGTGTCTACGCCCACTTTACCGGGAAATTCACTTACTGGTCACTGCCTTGTGACGGTAAAACGCATTCCGAGTCAATGTATATCCCCCCCCAGATACTTAGCAGATATAAGAAGGTCGGCGAAAAAATAAAGAGAGAAATGATCAAAGAGATGTACGCCAAGATTACTTTCTATACGAAGGACAGAAGGGTGATTGGTTATGCGTTTGCCGGTCCCAAAGGCAAGTCAGACAGTACGATAGATTCCGTTTTTAAGAAAGTCAGCGAACCGGGCGCCATGGTGATAAACGTTGAAAACGTGATAATGCCGAGGAACAAGACCCCGTGGGCGCCGTTTAATTATGACTACTATGACCTGATTAAAGAGGACGTGCAGAAATAATCATGGCCGCTATTGAATCAATACTTGCGATAGATGTGGGTGGCGACAGTCTGAAGATGGCGGAGTTCAGTTATCCTCCGGAAGGCGGCATGGTACTGGAGAAGTTTGCCTTTACCGAGTTTGGCGGGGACCTCAAGGAGGAGCAGTTGCTGGATGCTCTCGGGCAGGCGTTTAAGAGTACGATTGATGAAAATGGGTTCAGGTCAAAGAAGATACACCTTTCGCTCTCAGGGCAGTCCGCTTTTATTAAAATCGTAAAGCTTCCTTCGGTAGGCGAGGACGAAAACAAAGTAAGACAGCTCGTCGAGTATGAAGCCAAGCAGAATGTTCCATTCTCTATGGATGAAGTGGTCTGGGATTATCAGCTCAGACGTAATCCCGATGACGAGACTGAAATAGAAGTGATGTTCGTCGTGATTAAGAATGAAATTATTTCTGAGATCACGAAGGTTATTGAGGAAGTCGGCAGGGAAGTCGTGCTTATAGAAGTTGCGCCGACCTCATGTTACAATGCGGCCAGGGCCAACGAAATAGGCGACAATGACTGCGAGATGATACTCAATATCGGCGGTCGTTGTTCAAGCCTTGTCTTTATAGACAGCGGGCGCTTCTTCGTCAGGACCATTCCAATAGCCGGACACTCCGTCACTCAGCAGATAAGCAAAGAGTTCGGAATACCTTTTGCGGATGCCGAAGAGCTTAAACGCCGCCATGGTTTTGTTGCCTTGGGCGGAGCTTACGAGGAGCCCGACTCAGAAGTAGCGGCGACGGTTTCAAAAATAGTCAGAAACGTGATGACCCGTCTTCATGGGGAAATAAACAGGTCGATAAATGTGTATCGCTCCCAGCACAACGGTAAAAAACCCTCCAAGCTTTATCTTGCGGGCGGCAGTTCCGTTATGGCATTTACTCCCAGGTTCTTTGCTGAAAAGCTGCGTATTCCGGTAGAATATTTCAACCCCTTCCAGGTGGTTTCAATTTCCGAATCAATAGATAAGAATGAGCTTTCCGAAGTCGCGCACATGTTTTCCGAGGTGATAGGCCTTGGGCTTAGGCATGCCACGGTATGTCCGATCGAGATTTCTCTGATGCCGGAACTACTCAAAAAATACCATGAGTTCAGGGCAAAAATACCGTACTTCTACGCCAGCGCGATAAGCCTTGTACTCTGCTTGCTTATTATGTTCTGGGCCGTCGGAACCATGCTCAGCTTTGACCAAGAGAGAGTTAAGATGGCCAGGCGAGAGGTAAACCAGACAGGAAGCCTCCTTTCCGATGTAAAGACCGCGACTAATAAGCTCAATAGACATAAAAAGCAATACGATGAGGCTTCTTCAATCCTCCTTCAACGAGGCCAGTGGGTAGACCTGCTGGACGCGTTGCAGGCATCGCTTCCAGACCAGACGTGGCTTACGAAGGTCACCGCTTCCTCAGATGCCTCAGATGAGGGAAGTGGCTCTGCGGCTGGACCTGAAGGGGCACCTTTCGGCGGCGGTTTTCTGCCGATATTCAGGACCCCCGGCAAGCACGGGGAGGGCGGCTCGCAGTCTCGTCAGAGTTCTGAGATAAACTGGCTTCAAGTGGAAGGCCATTCCTGGGAGGGCGGTCAGAATGTTTCGTATGAAGAACAGTTTAAGGAAAATATGGTTAAGGATCCATTCTTTACGGACAGTAAAGATGAAATAAGAACGGTATTTTTTCTTCCAGCCAGAGGGAATAACAATGTTACGACCTTCAAGATGGAAGTAAAGCTTAAAACCCCGATTAAGAAATAGAAAAAAAGGCAGTTGTTCACTTATGGATTTCGTTAAGAAAAATGCACTTCTGGCGATAGTTCTGGCAGTTACTTTTGTTATCTGCGCGACTTTGCTTTTCCTTGTGTATCAGAGGCATGGCGAGTTGAAAAAATCTTTTGCCCAGCTTGAAAGCATAAGGGAAGAGATCAATAACCTTATTAGGCAGTCGCCCGCTCCTTTGAAGGAAAATCTCGACAGAATCAATGACGACTCTAGGGTTATGAAGGAAAAGGCTGATGAGATAAGCCGGATTTTCGGACAGCCCAACAGGTTCGCCCTTCAGTCTTTTGCCGCAGAACTGGGTATGACGGAGGATGAAATCTCCGCAAGGTTCAGAGATTTCTGGAGCAGGGAAGCAAGAAAGGGTTCCAATCGTTATCAGCTGTTGATAAAATTCAAAAAGGAGTTTGACAGGGCGAAGCTGGCGAAAGCCATTGAAGCGTTCATGAAGATTGCGCAGAAGGAAACAGTTGAGCCCCTTGATGACGCGAATACAGACGATCTTTTGCTGGCCTCTCTCGGCCTTCCCCGCGCAATGAGCAATGTGAACTGCAAAACATATATGATATCCAAGATGCAGCCTAATTTGGTGAGATTCCTTGAGGAGGAGCCGTTTACTTCCTGCAATGATGTTGCAAAGTTTTCCTTTGAGGAGTTTGACAACAGAATGCCGCTTGAAGAGAACATTCCTTATATACTCAGGCACTGGACTGTAATTGATGATCTTGTGAAAAGGATCAAGGCTTCGGGTATCTCCAGTTTTGACAATCTGACCAAACTGAACGGTCTTAACGGGGAAATCGACAGGGAATTTCTGAAATTCAGGTATTCTATCACGGTCACGGGGTCGCAGAATTCCATCAGAGCCCTCGTAAATAGCCTGATGGACGCGTATAAGACCAACAGGGTTTACATCATTAAAAATATTACAATGGAAAAACGGCAGGACGAGATCAAGGAGATAACAGAGGGGAAAGAGACGAAAACAGCAGCCAGAAATCCCTATCTGCCGCCCGGTATTGGAAGAGAACAGGCGCCGCAGCCGGGAGCACCCGGTTCCAAGCCCGAGGATGAAGAAAATCTTCCGTTGCAAAAAAGAAAAGATTATGGCATTATCATTTTCGGTAATGAGAAGAACATAAGGGCCGTTATCGAGTTAGAGTACGTGATATACGTCGCAAGTGAATATAGAATTTAATAATTGAAGGAGTTGCGGATTTGTCATTCCTCAAGAAACATTACGAGAAAATAATCTTGACAATATTGCTCACTGTTTTTGTCCTTTCACTTGTTTATCTCATAATAACGATATTGAGCTCCAAGAATATTACGCCCGATATGTTGAAGCTTCCCAAGAAGAACGCCGACTATAAGAAAATGGACTTTGAAAGTCAGACCTTCAATGTTCTCAAAAATATGGCTTCTCAAAAACAGTGGGTAGTTTCATTGGCAAGAAACAGTGAGGACAAGTTCTGGACAGATTTCATGGTGCCATTCGCGGCGGCAAGGTCCCCGCACGGCAAGAAAAACATAGTGCCTTTCTATTACTTTGAAAAGAAATCCGGAATCAATAAGTGTCCGTTTACCGGCAAGCCGTTGCCCCAGCCGGAAGGGGAAAAGGAGCCGCCGGAAGAAAAAGACAGAGATGCTGACGGTATTCCAAACGATGTAGAAAAAGAACTCGGACTTAATCCGGATGACCCGGATGACGCGCTCGGTGACATGGACAATGACGGTTTTTCAAATATTGATGAGTTGAAGCAGGATAAGCTATGGGTCAATGATGCCAAGTTGCATCCTCCACTGGCGAAGAGGCTATGTGTCGTCAATATCATAAAATCCAAGATCCCCATAAAACTCAAAAGGGTCAGGGCAGTCGGCAGTAATAAAAAGGACTGGGAAATTCATGCCGAGGTCTTTGAAAAGGGGCGTTGGAGAAGCAAATTTCCAAAACTTAACGAAGTTCTCAATATCGGCGGAAGAAATTATACAATAACAGACGTCGTGGATAAAAAGGACAAGGTGTTCGTCAAGTCCCTCAACTCGTGGACGGAAAAAGATTCATCTATCGTCGTCCTTCAGGATAATGATTCAAAAGACATTATAAAGGCGGAAGTCGGCGAGTCCGTCTTCGCCCCCAGGATGAGGGCCTTGCTTCAGGATGTCCTGACCGAAAAGAAATATACGCTATCTGTCGGCGATGAGTTTACAATAGGAAGCGAAGAGCAGGGATTTGAGAACTACAAGATTGTAAATGCCGATCCGAAGACGGAAGAGGTAACTGTGGTAGCTCTTCCCGGCAATACGACGTTCTCCATTACGAGAGAGAAGATGAATCTACCACCCGTATCTTCCATAAAAAAGAAACACGAAATTATTGACGAGGATCCTATGCGTATGCCACCAGCGGCACCCGGGATCAATCCAAGAGGTAGAAAGCTCCGCTAAAGTTTAAATTCAAATATTGAACACATGAGGAAAATATAATATGAACAGCTTTGTCTCTATTTTAAGAGTCCTGCAGGAGACGCGAAAACTGATATTAACTGCATTTGTCTGCCTATTTGTTGCATTTTCTATGACTGCGGCTGATGAGTCTGCCGCGATGAAAGACGTGGTGCAGTCCGAGCAGGCTTCGAGAAAGGCTGTTGTTGATGACGTTTCCAAGCTAATGGACGAAGCCCAGTCATTTATGGTGCAAAATAAATTTTTTGAGGCCAGCAGAAAATGTGTCGCTGCCAGGGCGAAACTCGATAACTTGAGCGGCCCATATGCGGAACTCAAAAGACAGAAGCTCAATGAGTTTAACGAAACGCTCAAAAGGCGCTGGGCTTCCGCGCTTATGGTGGATGCAAGAATGGCCATCAGGGAAAAAAGGTATGACGAGGCTATTTCCATGGCAAAATCTCTATCCAAGATAAATCCCGACCAAGAGGCGGCGGCCAAGAACCTAATAGATATGGCAGGCCGCTTCAAAAAATCTGACGATTTCAAAGACAAGACAGCTCTTGTCGCGCTAGACCCCGACAACAGCGAAAGAAAGGAGGACGTAAATGTCCTCATTCAGGAAGCTAGGGTACTATATAAAAATAAGGAATATGACAAGGCTAGGGTAAGTATTGAAAGGGCGTTGCTGAAAGATCCTTACAACGTGGATGCGACTTTTTTGCTGGATAAGCTCTATAGGCGGGAGTTTAGTGTAGGCAATCAGAGGCGTGAGAACGAGATACTTGAAAGAATGTATGAAGTGGAATGGAAGTGGAATGAGGCCGTGCTTCCGACAGAAGCGATAAAACCGAAAGGTGAAGGACCTAAGGAAGCCGAAGGCTCCAAAGTCGGTATTTTTGATAAGCTCAATAAAATAGTTTTTGACCAGATCGATTTCGATGAGGCATCCATAACCTCAGTTATCACTCACCTTAAGCAGAGAAGCAAACAGCTTGATCCGGACGGTGTTGGCGTAAGCCTTATCCTCCGCCTCTCAGAGGAGATGGCCAAGTCTGATCCGAGGGTCACCATGAGTTTTGACCAAATTCCGATGTCCGAGGTCCTTCGGTATCTCTGTCAGGGGACGGGACTCAAGTACAGAGTGGAAGAGCAGGCTGTACTTATCGGCGATGCGGATATTGACGAGATGGAAACAAAGTTCTTTAAGGTGAGAGCCGAGCTTATATCAAATATTATCACGGGCGGTTCCGGCGGCAAAGATGATGGCGGCGACACTGCCGACACTGCCGTGGCCAGTGTTGACATAACAGCGGTCGACACAACTTCTACCAAGCCGGCAGCAGCAGCCACTTCTGACGCGTTGAAAAAATATTTTATGGACAGGGGTGTTCCATTCTCGGAGGGCTCGACTGTCGCGTATGAAAGAAGATCGGGAAAACTTATTGTCAAGAACTCGCTCGAGAATCTTCGCAAACTTGAGTTTCTGCTCCGTGAGCTTGATATACAGAAACCCATGGTGCTTATAGAAGCCAAGTTCCTTGAGATTCAGCAGACCGACCTGGAAGAACTAGGCTTTGACTGGATATTCAGCGGTCAAGGTGTGGGATATTCATATGAATCCGATAGCCCTGCACAGCAGGCTTTCGGAATTAATGAGACCAATAAGCTTGTTAGAAACGTGGCGGGCACCAATCTTAATAATACAGACAGAGCGGCCAATGCCCAGGACAGAGTCATAAATAACCTAGCGCTGATTCCCAATTCGGGCGGCGATAATCAGTTCAATCTTTACGTATCTGTTTACGCATTGGATCGGAGCGGACGTGTGGATACACTTTCATCTCCGAAGGTGATAGCGTCAAGCGGGACTACTGCGACTATTCGAATGGTAAGGGAATATTATTTCCCCGAATCCTGGAATGAACCTGAGATATCCATAACAAACTCCGCTATTTCCTATACTCCTGCCTATCCCGCGTTTGGAGAGACTACCGATGTGGGTATAAGGTTTGAAGTTACTCCGACCGTGTTTTCCAACAACTACACAATCATGCTTGAGCTTAATCCGCAGGTTATCGCGTTTGTTCAATGGACAGAGTATCCGATTGACGTAGTGGTCGGGGGTGTTGAAATTGTCCCTCCCCAGGTAATAAGAATGCCTGAACTTTCAAAGCGTGACCTCGTAGCCAAAATAAAAGTATTTGACGGCGAAACTGTAGTTCTCGGCGGTATGCTGACCAGCACTAACTCATCTAGACAGGACAAGTATCCCGGCCTTGGGGATATTCCAATTGCGGGAAGACTCTTCCAGAGCATTATGGACCGGAAAATAAAAACGAATCTGATGATTTTTATGACGTGCAGACTCATGAATAATGATGGCGTGCCTGTCCGCAGAAATGTGCTGAGAGGTTTGCCGGAGTTCAATAGATGATGGTAAATTCAGCAGCTATTACAACGAACCCCAATTCACGGAGGATTAGATGATAAAAACCATATATTTCAAATTTGTTACGGCGGCGGCCTTTTTCTATGCGTTTTCCCTTCCCTGTCATTCCGCAGATGGCGACACTAATCCTTCGCAGCAGCCGGCGGTGAAAAACCAATATGCCGAGGAAGTCGGCAAGGATATCGTCCTCCGTGAAGAATATGAGATAAGCGCGGACAATTTCTTCAGGGAAGGAAATGACGCATTTCAGAAGAATGATTTCCAAAAGGCTGTCGATTCTTTTCTGAAAGCTCTCGAAAATCTCCGTAAGTGCAGTGATACAAGCGAGTATATAAAGGCAAAAATAGAGTCGACCGACAAGGCGATAGCGAGGTCCTACTTCTACTGGGCGGAGTCGATTGCCCGTCAAGCTGAAAAAAATATGAAGGCCGAAGATTTCGATATGGCTATAGCCAATTGCAGCGAGGCGATAAAAGTTTATCCGCCATGCAGAAAGAAAATGGAGGAAATGCTTCAGCGCCTCGAAAAAATGAAAAAAGGCACGGCTTATAAAAGCGAAATCGACGAAGACACTCTGGACCCTGATAAAAAAGAGAGAGAATATAAAATGGACCTTCTCCTTAAAAAAGGCATGACCTTTTATAAGGACAGGCAGTATGACAGGGCTAGGGATATTTTTGAAGAAGTCCTCGTGATTAATCCTTATAATATGACAGCCATTGACAGTTTGAGAAAGACCAACCTGAAACTCCTGGCGACGGGTGAAGCACGCACCCAGACAACCAGAGCCGAGCGAATTGACGAAGATGAATGGAAAATGGTTTCCCCAATTTTACCAAGAACACTCACCGGCGCAACAGAGTCGGTCATAACTCCGGTGGACAAGGAGAGTACTTCTGATAAGATACAGCAGAAGCTCAAAAATATTGTCATCGATCGTATTGTTTTTGAAGATGTAACCCTTCCGACAGTTGTGAAATATCTCAAACAGAGAAGCAAACAGCTGGATCCCGAAAAAACAGGAGTGAACATATTTCTTCGGCTTTCAACTAAGAAGCCAGCTGAAGCGGCGCCGGATGCGGCCGTGGACGAGTGGGGCGACAACAGCACCGAAGGAGAAAAAGATGACGCGGACACGGAGGAAAAAGACAGTGCGGACACAGACAGCGGAGGAGAAAGCGACGGCACCAGTACTGAGAACATGTCTGCTGGTGATGTCCCGACAGTTACTCTCGCCGTTGAAAATATTGAACTCGGAGCCGCGATAAATTATATATGCAAGCTTGCAAATGTAAAATACCGCGTGGAAAGATACGCCGTGGTTATCGCCTCAAATGATGTTCCCCTTGAGGACGTGGAAACAAAAATATATCCCCTTGACCAGGAAGCCATTGACAAGATAGGCGATGACAATGAGGCCGTAAGAAAGCACTTTGAAAATAGAGGTATTCTCTTTCCCGCAGGCGCGAGAATCGTGTATGACAGCAAGATAAGCCGCCTTATCGCGACCAATACCCCTGACAACCTCAAGAAGGTCGAGGAGATTATTTATAACGAACTCAACGCTGTTGACCCCCAGGTTCTTATCCAGACAAAGTTCGTGGAAATAGCCCAGAACGACCTCGAAGAACTCGGATTTGAATACTATTATTCAAGATCCGGGACCATCGATGTAGCTGATATGGGTCATCCTTTTGACAATTTGAGTAATCCACTTGGTCCGATGGTTGATGGCAGTCCTTCGCCAATAACCAAAATAGGCCCGAATTCAACTACTTATGATGTAAACGATAGAACAATGCGGGGCGTGAATAATGACGGCATAGGGGATATTACTGCAGGTTCTCGTCCTGACCAAATGTTCAATATGGTATATGCGGATGATCGCAACCGGGCATTTCAAGTCATTGTAAACGCGCTCGACCAGTGCGACAGTGCGGACGTTCTTTCTACGCCTAGGGTTACGACGATGAACGGTGAGGAAGCGACCATAAGAATGGTAACAGAAGTTTATTATCCCGAATCTTGGACCGAGGCCACGCTTGCCCAGACAACAGGGGCCAATGGCGGTCTCGGGGCTGGTGTTTTTACATCTTCGGTCCCGGAATTCGGCGAAACGACCGAATTGGGTATAGTTTTGAAGGTAACACCCCAAGTTGACGCTGACAGGTATACTATAACCCTTGAGATGAACCCCGTTGTTAAATCGTATGTAGGCGATACCGACTACAGTTATCAGGTTACAGTCAGTGGTGATAACTATACAAATACCCTTACGATGCCTATTATAGAATCCAGGACAGTACAGACCTCAGTCACCATCTACGACGGAGAGACGATTGTCCTCGGTGGTATAATAAAGGACAGGGTTAATTCCTATGATGATAAAATACCGGTACTAGGGGATATTCCCATTGTCGGCAGGGCATTTCAGAGCAAGTCGCAATACAGTGAAAAGGCCAACCTTCTTATATTCCTTACATGCCGCCTCATAAATCCGAACGGTTCTCCGATAAGGGAGCGTGAGGTCAGAGGTCTTCCATCGTTCAGGCAGTAGAGGTCGTTTTCGGTTCTGAAATATTATGGCTCCCAAGAGGCTTGACCTTGAATAGACATGCGCGATTTTATCATCCGCATACCAGGAACGCACATGGAAAAGAAACCTATCACGCTGCCATACGTTTGGAATACGCCTGTAAACTGCGTCCATCCGCTGACGGCATTTCCATATCCTCTCGGCATAGCCGCGCAGTCCATAACTACGTGCGATTACTACTTTGAAGGCAGATTGAGAAATGACGGGAATAGGCGCTGCGGTTTTCAGTACACTCTTGACGGCTCCGGGATATTTCAGGACTCCGGGGGGGAATACGAAATAGGTCCAGGAAAAGGCTTTCTTTGGCAAATAGATGATCCTGAAACAATATATTATTACCCGGAAAATTCACGGAAGCCGTGGCGCTTTATCTTCATAACATTCTACAATGCAATGGACATGACAATGGAAATGTGTTCACGTTTCGGACACGTCTATCATCTTGCTCCAGAAAATCCCATGATTGCGAATCTCAGGAGTTTCAGCCGATTCGACGGGACGATGATTGAGATGTCGTCCGGTGAATGCCTGAATCTTATAAGCGGTATATTTGCGGAGCTTCTTGCGTCTGCCCAGGAAAATGTCCATGAGAGTCCGTCAACCAGCATCGCAAGGCGCGTGAAAAAATATATTCATGAGCATCTCGGAGACTCCTTTACCTTGAAGGATGCGGCGGATTTTTTGAAAATATCTCAGGAACATCTTTCCCGAACATTCAAAAAAGAGACTGGAATGAGTCCAGTCGAATACGTAAAAAATGAGAAGATAAAAATGGCATGTGAGCTTCTTAAATCAAGCCCGCTGAGCTGTAAGGAAATACTTACGGAACTTGGTTACGAAAACTCGTCCTACTTTACACGGATATTCAGGAAAGCCGTTGGCAAATCCCCAAGCGAATACAGGCTCAAAAGGTAAAGTATGAACAGGGAACAAAAAAGCTGGATACTCTACGATGTCGGAAACTCAGCATATATTCTCATCGTAACAACCGCTCTGATGCCAGTTTTTTATAAGAGTTATGCCGCCGTGGGAATGTCTGACAGTGCGTCGACGGCCCAATGGGGGTTCGCTAACAGTGCCGCCTCACTTGTCCTTGCGCTTGCGGCACCGATACTGGGGACGCTTTCGGACTATAATGGGAACAAGCTCAGATTTCTCAAGTTTTTCATTCTGGCTGGTACATTTTCAACGCTTCTGCTTACTCTGATAACGAAGAGTTCGTGGCTCACTGCCCTAATCATATACGCCGTAAGCATGATTGGATATTCCGCGGCAAATATATTTTACGACTCACTTCTTCCAGATGTCGCGCAGGGTAAAGACATGGACAGGGTATCCGCTCTCGGTTATGCATGGGGCTACATTGGCAGTGTTATCCCCTTTGTTCTTGTGATTGGGCTTCTCTTCGCGGGGGAGAAGTTGGGTCTCCAGGCAGAGGCTGTGAAGACGGCCTTCGTCATAACCGCCGCGTGGTGGCTTCTTTTCTCGCTGCCTCTCCTGAGAAATGTAAAGCAGAAGTATTTCCTGAAAAAGAGAAAAAGATATATTACCCATTCTTTTCTCAGGTTGATTTCCATATCCAAAGAGATAGGGAAAAACAAAAACGCGTTTATCTTCATGGCTGCCTATTTTTTCTACATCGACGGGGTCGATACGATAATTAGAATGGCAGTTCCATACGGAAAAGATGCCGGGCTGGGAACGGGCGAGCTTCTACTGGCGGTTCTTTTTATTCAGATATTGGCCTTTCCCTTTGCGCTGGCGTACGGGAAAATGTCTGAATTCTTCGGAGCTAAAAAACTTATTTTCATAGCCATTACTATATATCTTCTCACGGTACTGCTGGGCTTTTTTCTGCCGCAGATACCGGATATCAGGGTCAAGTCGTGGGTATTCTGGCTGCTGGCCTTTCTGATAGCCACGTCGCAGGGGGGAATTCAGTCGCTGAGCCGTTCGCTTTTCGGGCGGATAATTCCGAAAGAAAAGTCCGGCGAATTCTTCGGATTCTACAATATCTTTGGCAAGTTTGCGGCGATTGCGGGCCCGTTTATAATGTCGATGGCGATATGGATTACCGGCGAATCGAAGTACGGAATACTGAGTTTATCGATTCTTTTCCTCGTGGGGGCTGGCCTCCTCTATTTCGTAAAGGAGGAGCATTCCCGAACTATTTCCAAGTGAGTGTGTGTGGCTTGGCGCCGTCCTTGAACATGTCGGGGTAGAGCTGCTGGGCGCATTTTGGACAGAGACTGTGCGAAAAGTCCGTATCGGAAAGGTTCTGTATATATTCCTCTATGGGGTACCAGTAGCCCTCGGCATTGCGGATGTCTTTGCACTGGGAGCAGATGGGGAAACGCCCGTCAAACGAGTTAGGATTAATCTCGCTTTTCAAACCTTCAATCTGCTTCAAGTGTTTTTCAGATGTTCTCTTGATCTCTCTTATTTCCTTATCCATGACCTCAATTTTTTCGTTGAGTACGGATATTTTTTCATTTTTTTCCTTGAGTTCCTGCTCTGATTTCAAGGTTGATTCGCTGATTTCACGGAGCTTGGACCGCAATTTCAGAGCATGCAGAAAGATGAATATCCCTGCCGCCAGGAAAAATAAGGAAGAAAATGCAATTATGTATAGAGCGAAATTCATAAATAAACATGTCCGTTAAATTATTGATACAATAGCACGCTTGGGAGAAAGTAATATCTCAGAATCTAAAAAAAAGAATGGTGCTGAGAAGTATTTTACTCAGAGAAGCCCTTCTTTTTCGTCTATGCCGAATCGGATATTCATGCATTGTACGGCCTGACCGGAAGCGCCCTTCGTCAGATTGTCGATGGCGCTTGCCACGATAAGCCTGCCTGTGTGATCATCCAGCACGAAGCCCATTTCACAGAAGTTTGTCATCGTTACATTTTTAGTGTCGGGAAGTTTGCCATGGGGAAGCACTCTTGCGAAAAATTCATTATCATAGGCTTTCTGATAAACCTCTGCCACCTTTTCCTGAGTGCAGCCGGAAGCCGTCTTGAAAAAAATGGTCGAATTTATGCCGCGGTTTACAGGGACAAGATGCGGCACGAAATTCATCTTTATCTCATCTCTGCCTGCGGCGAACGCAAGCTCCTGCTCTATCTCGGGAAGATGCCGGTGGCCCTTTATTGCGTAAGACCTTACGCTTTCGTTGCATTCCGGGAAAATATAGGCAAGGTCAACTTTGCGGCCCGCGCCTGAGACTCCGCTCATGCTGGAGGCAATGATTTCCTCATGGGATACTAAACCCGACGCTAGCAGCGGCGCGCTCGGCATTATGATACTTGTGGGATAACAGCCGGGACACGCGATGAGATCGGCTGTTTTTATGGCGTGCCTGTAGCATTCAGGAAGACCGTAGACCGCAGTACTGAGGAGCTCAGGTGCCGGATGATCTTCCTTATAATATTGCTTGTATTTCTCCGGACTTTTTATCCTGAAATCGGCGCTGATATCTATTACCTTTACGCCGGAGTTCAGGAGTGGTAGCGCAAATTCGGAGGCGAGTCCATGCGGGAGCGCCAAAAAGGCGACATCGCACTCGGCTGCTATTTTTCCGGCATCAGGAGCAGAAAACTTTATTTTCTGCTCCATAAAGCGGGGAAAAACCTCCCCTATCGGCTTGTCCGCATACTGACGCGACGTAATTATCTTTACATCGCAACTTTTGTGGCGGAAAAGAAGACGAAGAAGCTCCTCGCCGGAATAACCCGAGGCACCAACAACCGCGACTCGCACCTTTGACATAATACGCTCTGCCGTAGAAGATTAGCGTTTCGAGAACTGGAAACGTTTGCGAGCTCCGGGCTGACCGGGCTTCTTTCTTTCCTTTTCTCTCGGATCGCGAGTAAGCATTCCGCTGCTTTTAAGAACAGCGCGCAATGACTCGTCCTGCTTTACAAGAGATCTGGCGATTCCATGCCTTAGCGCGCCGGCCTGTCCGTTTGTGCCGCCGCCCTTAATAGAGGCTGAAATGTCGAATCTGTCGGTAGAATTTGTCACTGCAAGAGGCTGGAAGATGTATCCGCGGAGCGCTTCCACGGGGAAATACTTCTTAACATCCATGTCGTTTACTGTGATTTTTCCTGATCCTGGCTGAAGCCTCACGCTTGCGGAAGCGGATTTTCTCCTGCCCGTTGCTTTTATGCAGTCGGAATTGATAGTCATTTCAACTTAACTCCTTAAATTTCAAGTTTCTCAGGTTTCTGGGCAGCGTGCGGGTGTTCTCCGCCGGCATATACTTTGAGCTTCCTGAATACAGCCCTGCCGAGACGACCCTTCGGAAGCATTCCCCATACCGCCTCTTTTACCATGCGCTCTGGCTTTGACTCGCGGATCTGTTCCGCTGTACGCAGCTTATGGCCGCTTCTGTACCCTGAATATGATTCATAGATCTTATTCTTTTCTTTTGTGCCTGAGAGAGCCACTTTTTCGGCATTGATTATTACAACGAATCTGCCCGCGTCAATATGCGGCGTATAAGTTGGAAGGTCTTTTCCGCGGAGGGCATCTGCTATTCTTACCGCCAGCCTGCCGAGTGGAACTCCGGCCGCGTCAAAAAGAATATATTTGCGTTCGATTTCACCCGGTTTCGCAAGATATGTTTTCATTTCGCAATATCTCTGTTGTTCTGTTTTTAATTTTTGTGACCGATTTACCTTTGCTTGTCTGGATCGGGATTACAGACTGCAAGGGAACACTAAAAATATCTTCTTTCTTTCGTTTTTCAAACCCCCGTAAACAATTTTCCTTGAATATTTATAAGATTTTTAGAAAAAGATGCCGGAGTCAAAGTCAAAGTCCAGATTTAAAGAGCGTCCCCTAATAGGGATCATTAACTGAGATTCGATGTTTTATGTCTAAAAAAATCAACGTGCAGGCAATAGTTAAATTTCATGCGTAGCTCTGACTCTATCGGCAAAAGACATTCATTCTGGCGGTTTAACGAAGAGTCTTTTTCAAACGCTCTTTGATTATTTCAGCCAATTCGCGAGCCTTTTCCTGCATCGTCCCTACGAGGATACGTGTTTTTCTGGAGATTTCGGGGGCTGAAGTCTTAATAACCCTCGTGGGAGAGCCTCTGAGTCCGATATTTTCAGAAGAAAGACCGAGCTCTGAGGCGTTGAGTTCTTCAATTCCTTCCTCGAAAAAGCGGAGGCGCCCTCCAAGTGTACCGAAACGCGGCTCGCAGGCCTCCTTCAGTACGGTCACCAGGGCAGGGAAGAGGATTTCAGTTTCATCGGTGGAGTTTTCGAAAAGTCTTCTTACCCTGAGTCCTGCGGACGGGCGGTGTATAACTTCAAAGTGACAGACGTTCGCGGCCATTGGAACTCCTAGGTGTTCAGCGACTTCAGGACCTACCTGGCCGGTGTCGCCGTCTATCGCCTGTTTTCCGCATATTATAAGATCAAAGGGCCCTTTTTTCCTCAAAGCCGTCGAGAGAATAAGCGATGTCGTCCACGTGTCGCTTCCGGCGAAATGCCTATCGCTGAGAAGAATAACGTTATCGGCTCCTGCCGCCATTGCTCTGGCGAGTACCTCGGAAGAGCGAGGCGGACCCATTGTAAATACGCTCACTTGCGCGCCGCAGCTATCTTTTATTCTCAATGCGGCCTCCAGCGGAAACTCGTCAAGCGGATTCATAACAGCATCGGCGCTGCTTCTGACAATCGTTTTTGTTTCAGGGTCTATTGCGACGGAGCCGCTTTCAGGCACCTGTTTTATGCAGACTGCAATTTTCATAGACTTTCAGCGTTGATTTAAAATTATACGGCAATATAATAATCCACTACATCTAAATCCAGCTAAGTTGCCGGAGAATCATGGGAATCGAAACTATTTCATCTATGCAATGGGCAGTCTTGGCTCTTTGTGCCCTTCTTACCGGAATAAGCAAAACTGGCGTCCCCGGGATGGGAATACTCTGTGTTCCTTTAATGGCGCTTACTTTTCCCGCGAAAATGTCTACTGGCCTTCTTCTTCCAATGTTGGCCTTTGCGGATATCGCGGCTGTTTTCTACTACAGACGGCATGGGAACTGGAAACTCGTTTTACGGCTGATCCCCTGGGCGCTTGCCGGAATAGTTGCTGCGTCATTGATTATGCCTTTTGTTTCGGACACTCTTCTCCAGCCGGGCATCGGTTTCATTGTGCTTACAATGCTCGCCCTTAATTTCTGGAGGACCCGAAGTTCAAATGCCTTTTTCGAGAAGCTCCCTCATCACTGGGCATTTTCGGCGGCGATGGGATTTTTTGCGGGACTCACGACACAGCTTGCCAACGCGGCGGGTCCGGTAATGGCAATATATCTTCTTTCCATGAAGCTTCCGAAAAATGAATTCATCGGTACCGGCGCTTGGTATTTTCTCATCCTCAACTGGCTGAAGCTCCCGCTTTTTATGGTTGACGGCAGAATATCCTCCTCAACTCTTTCGTGTGACTTCATGCTGATTCCTATTATTCTTGCGGGGGCCGTCGCCGGGATTTTCCTTCTTAACAAAATCCCTCAAAAATCATTTGAGAAAGTCGTACAATTCCTTGCCGCGGTGGGCGCGTTAAAGCTGGCCTCTTCGGTATATAAACTTCTGTAACCTTCAGCCGTTAAACCTTATTGCCAGAATTGTCATATCGTCAAACTGGTCTTCGCCGCCTGCATGAAGATTTGTCGAGACTTTTACCATGTTTATGAGCTCGGCCGTACTTGAATATTCGGGAGCCTTCGTAAGTTCGGCGATAAGTCTTCCTGTTGTGAACATTTCATTGAGCGGGTTCATCGCCTCCGTTATTCCATCGGTATAAAGGAATATAATGGAGCCGGGCGAAAGTTTCAGATCAAATTCGGAAAAGCTTTTTTCTCCTGCGAGCAGCGGTCCAAGAACTATGCCGGGCGGGATCGAAAGATAGCTGAGACCGTCTGGAACCCTTCCGGCAATCGGCGGATTATGTCCTGCGTTGCTCATGCGTATCAATCCGGTTTGCAGATCTATTATTCCACAGAGCACTGTGGCAAACATGCAGCTGTCGTTGTCCTGTTCTATCGCGTTATTGACGGTTCTCAATATCTCGGATGGCGACATCCCGCTCAGCGCTGATGCCTTAAGCAGTGTTTTTACCATGACCATGAAGAGCGCCGCGGGAATTCCCTTTCCAGAAACATCGCCGATACAGAAAAAGAGCTTCGTTTTGGCTGGATCTATGAAGCAGAAATCGTAAAAATCGCCGCCAACTTCTTTTGCCGGTATCATCATGGCATTGATGTCGATTTGTTTTATATCGGGGAAGGGCGGGAATATCCGTGGAAGCATTGAGGTCTGTATATCGCTGGCTACCTTAAGTTCCTCGGCCATTCTTTCCCGGGCGGCGGTAACCTGCTGAAGGTTTTTGATGTAGATTTTTAGGTTGTCGCTCATCTTGTTGAACGTGTCGGCCAGTTCTTCTATCTCGTCTCCGGTGTGTACTGATATTTTGTAATTGAGGTCTCCTCCGCCTATTCTTGCGGCTCCCGCCTCGAGGGTTCTCACAGGTTCGGTAATCCTGCCTGAGACCATGAGCCCGGCCCATATTATAAAAGGAATTATTGCCACGCAGATTAGCATATAGAGATACTTGCTTTCCGTAATCTTATCAGCTATGAAATAACTGCTTTTTGTCGATTCCCCTGATATCTCCTGTTCCATTTTGGATGTGGAGCTCAGGATGTCCTCTTCCGGTATGCCTATTCCGATACTCCAATTTGCGATGTTTACGGGCGCGTAGGCGGTATAGTAGGTTCCTTTGTCCTGCAGATCACACTTCATTATTCCCGAATGTCCGGCAATCATTTCCGTTCCCAGCCTGCGTATGTCTGGATTTTTAGAGTTAAGTATATTTATGGAGTTGAATTCATCTTTCCAGTCGAGGAACACGTCATTGAAGTTTTCTTTTGCAATCGCGTTTCCTTTCTCGTCAATCAGGAAGGCATGTCCGTTCCTTTCGATCTGGTTGGTTATGAATTCGTTATATATGACCTCAATATTAATGTCTATTCCTATCGCAGCGATGGCTTTTCCGTCAAGGCCGGGGACTGCCTTGCTGCATGTGAGGACGAGCTTGTTGTTTGACGCCGAGGCGTAGGGGCCCGTCCAGACCATCCCGTCGGATTGAATTGTATTCAGAAACCATTTTCGTTTCCTTGCATCGAATCCGCCCGGCGCGGCAGACCAGGGGTAGACGAAGAATATGCCCGAGGTCGTGGCTATATAGATGTTTTGTATGGATGAGTTGTTTGCGCAGATAAACTTAAAGACATTATTCATTCGGGATACGCTTTTCATTTCAGGCATGATGGATTCCTCCTTCACTCCGGGCGCCAGTGAATAGTATGAAAATGCCATTCCGTCATCGGGTTTGTTTCGCGATATCTGATGCCATATCACATCCTCAAAAACGGAGTTGTGGCTCGTCAATTCCGCATAGAGTCTGGTCGCCGCTAAAATCGAAGAAGTTATTCGGAGCAGATTCATGTTGGTTATTACTGCCTGATCCTTTGCCAGATCGATGATTTCTTTTTCAGCCCTCGCAACCAAGACCTTCTTACTGTCGGCCACGGCGGAATTTCCCAATCGTGAAGATGCCTCAAGCGCAAAGAGACCCAGTTTGTTCATATAGAAGAGGTTGAGCAGTCCCAGCACTATGAAAATAATGACTGAAAGCAAAAGTAATGCCGCCAGTATTTTATGTCTTATCCTGAGTTTCATTTTATACGTTTTCCTCTTTTGGAATTTCTATTTCGCAGGCGGGAAGGCTAGCCTCGGAAGAAGCGTCGTCAAGCATCTCCCCGGGGATTTCTTTTCTGACTTTGAGTCCAAGCTTTCGTATGTCATCAGCAGTTTTAATGAGGTTGCCGCGTCCGCTCCTCAGTTTTTTTGAAGCCTCTTCATATTTTGAATGTGCCTGATCTATGCTTTTTCCCACGGACTCAAGGTCTTCAATGAAGGCACAGAATTTATCGAACATATCGCCTGCTCGTCTCGCTATTTCGGACGCGTTCTTGTTCTGGTACTCCTGACGCCATATATGGGCAATTGTCCTGAGAGTGGCGAGCAGGGTTGACGGGGTCACTATGATAATATTTTTCCGAATAGCCTCTGTGAAAATTTCTTTTTCCGCCGAGACCGCCGCGGCGAAGGCAGACTCGATGGGGACGAACATCAGAACGAAGTCCAGAGTGTTGAGAGCCTTGAGCGAACTGTAATCCTTTGAACTCAGTCCCGCAACGTGGCTTCTTATGGAGGCTATGTGCGCCTTGAGTGCCTTGTCCTTATTCTCCTGGATTTCCGAGGTGCAGAATTTTTCATAGGCGTTGAGTGAGACCTTGGAGTCGATTACGACACACCTGTTCTCCGGAAGCTTAACGATGATATCCGGCATGAATCTTGAGCCGTCTTCGGCATTCAGTGATTTCTGGGTCTCGTATTCATATCCTTCGCGAAGTCCTGACGACTGAAGTATAGTTTCCAGTATCATTTCGCCCCAGTTCCCTTGAGACTTTACATTGCCGCGCAGCGCGCCGCTGAGATTTTCCGCGTCACGGCTGAGTTGCTTGTTAAGTTCATGAAGCTGACTTATTTTTTCGATAAGCGCGGCACGTTCCTTTATATTTTTCTCGTTGGTTTCCTCAACTTTTTTCTCAAAGGATTTTATTTTTTCGCCGAGCGGGTTGAGTACGTTTTCGATGTTGGTTTTGCTGATCTCCGAGAATTTCTTATTTTTCTCCTCGAATATATCGTTTGCGAGATTCTTGAAAAGCTCTGAAAGTTTTTCCTTTGACGCCTCGGTCATCTTCAATTTTTCGGTGCTGAAGTTTTTCTCACTGTTCAATGCTGTTTCCAGCTCCGCGGCCCTGGCGGTCAGACCTGTGATTTGGCTGGTGAGCTGGTCTTTTTCCGACTCGAGCCCTGAAATCCTTGATTTGAGTTCCGAGGCCGATTCCGTTTTTTCCCTGAGCCGTTCGTTGGCGACGGATATTTCCGATTGGAAGCGCAGGGATAAGGCTTCCAGCTCGTCTTTGACCCTCAATCTTATAAAAATATAGGCCGCGAGAGCGCCCGCCGCGCCACCTGATATAAATATGAGAGTGAAAATCATAGAAAGATTTCTTTAGTTATGGCGTTTTCGCGCTCCAAGGAGCAACAGTGTCCTCAGATCATCTTCATTTTTTGCTTCTTCCCAGCGTCTTTCAAAGTGGCTGTCGTATGTGATCTGCGCGATGCTGCCCAGTGTTTTCAGGTGGAAGTTGCGCGTATCCCTGGAGCCGATGATGAAGAATATAGCCTTCACGTCGTTGTTCGTTTCGGAGAAACAGGCTCCGTTGCGGCACCTTACGACAAGTATCTTGAAAATGCCGCTGCCTTCCGCTATGATATGCGGGATCGCCACGAACGGCGAAATGGCGGTGCTGCTGTCTTCCTCTCTTTCGGTAAGAAGCCTGTAAAGCTCTTCGGGCTTGAGAGCGATATCCTGCGAGAATTTTTCCGAGATATCCTTGAAGAGGTCGTTCCGCGAGATGCTTTTCTCGATATCGTAGAATGAGGCCTTTTCGATTATGTGGTCGAACTCGTCTTTCACGATATTGTCGCGCTGGTGTATGACTTCAATAAGCTCTTTTTCGAGATTGTTGCTGGTCAGCTTCCTGTTCGTTATCCTTTCGAGAAGGTGCAGAAGCGCGTATTCGGTATTGACCTTGCGCCCGTAAATGTAATAGAAAACTACGCTAAGCCCTATCAGCCCGAGACTTATGAGTATCGTTTCGCGCCCCATGCTGATGATGAGATAGAGAAAAACCACGACGCTCACTATCTGCGTAAACGGATAAAAAGGCGCCGTGAATGACGGGTGGTAGGTTACTATTTTGCTTTCGCGAAGAATGATCACGCAGAGGTTTGATATTATGTATGAAAGCAGTATAACGGTCGAGGCCGTCTTTACCAGCATCTCGAGCCTCATCGAAAGTGATATTATAATCAGTATTCCGGTTATGATGATCGCGACTATCGGCGTATCGAATTTCTTGCTGACTCCGCCCAGCACGGCCGGCGCAAGTTCGTCCCTGCTCAAGGCCATCGGATAACGCGACGCGGCCATTATTCCCGCGTTCGCCGTCGTTATGAACGCTAGCATCGCGGCGATGGATATCGCCCAGAAACCGGGGGTGCCGAAAAAGACCGTCGCGGCATCGGCGATCGGAGTCATCGAGCCTTTAAGCTTTTCCGGATCCATTACGCCTATCGTGACAAAGAGCATGAATCCGTATATTACAGTGACTACTATTATCGAAAGGATAAGACCTGCCGGTATGTTGCGCTTGGGATTTTTAACCTCTTCTGATACGCTTGTTATTTTGAGCAGTCCCCCGAAGGATATGAATACAAAGCCGGCCGTCCACAATATTCCCTCATTTGCGCCCGTCTTGAATACGAAAGGTTCGAACTTGGAAAGGCCGACGCTTGGCAGCCCGACCGCAACGAATCCCGCCATTATGATGAACAGGAACACCACAAGGACGATCTGAAAAAATGCCGCCTCCTTTACCCCGAAAAAATTGAGCACCGTGAAGATGATCGTTATCAGAACCGAACACGTGAATACCGCATCGATTCCCATAAACGAGTCCCAGCCCGCCAGCATGCATATTACCTCGCCCATCCCGAATATGGCAAAGGATGTTTTCAGCACGACTGCAAGCCAGCTCAGAAGTCCCGAGACTGTTCCCGCGAGAGGCCCGAGAGTCCTTGTTATGAAATAATAGTCCCCGCCCGCTTTCGGCATCGCGGTTATTATCTCTATTACGCTGAGTATTCCAACAAGTCCGAATACCCCTGCCAGAATATAGGACAGTATCACCGCCGGCCCTACGTGGCTGAATGCCATACCCGGCAGGATGAATATCCCGGAGCTGATCATAGCACCCGATGTAAGACAAAATAAGTCAACGACACTCAGGCTTTTCTTCAGTTCCATTTGGGCGACTCCTATTCGTAGCGGTCTATATCGCTGCTGAAATGATTGATGATATAAGAGCACGAACTTTCCAGCGACGGCAGTATCTTGGTGCAATATCTCACCATCCAGGGACTGCAGTCTTTGAATTCAAAGGGCGAAAAGGCCACTACGAACTTGCCCAGATTGTGCGCGGCATAGAATACCTCCATGCTCGTTCCGATACTGGGCTTGTTATAGTTCACGAGTATTATATCCGCATCGCGTATGTCCTGCAGGTCGAACTCGACAATTTCATTCGAACTGTCGACCTGATGGTCTTCGAACTTTCTCCTCATCGGATCAAGAAGTTTGAATTCTCCGCGAAGAAGCTCCTTTGCTTTTTCGCGCCAGGCACGCGCTTCGCCGAGATGTTCATCCATAATCGGCCCGCTCAGATATATAACCTTGTTTTTTGCCATTGGGGTTGTCCGTAATTATTTGCTTCTCTTTACGTGCACAGGCATGAGATTCCATATCTTTTCTGCGTATTCGCTTATGCTTCTGTCGCTTGAGAACATTCCCATGTTGGCGACATTGATTATGGCGCGCTTGTCCCACTCGTCCTTCAACGTGAATACGCGGCTTATTTCCCTCTGGGCATTGTGATAAGACTCGAAGTCTGCGCAGACCATGAAATGGTCATAGACGAGATTGTCCAGTATCGGTTTGAAAAGATCGGGCTCTTCCTGATTGAAGTAACCGTACTTCAGAAGCTCGAGCGCCTGCTTGAGGCGAGGTGCCTTTTCAATGAACTCGGCCGGATTGTAGCCGCGCTCTCTGAGCTGTTTGACCTCGTCTACGCCCATGCCGAAGATGAAAATATTTTCCGCTCCCACGGCATCGTGTATTTCGATATTTGCGCCGTCCATCGTCCCGACCGTCAATGCGCCGTTGAGCGCGAACTTCATATTGCCTGTTCCGGACGCTTCTGTTCCAGCCAGTGATATTTGCTCCGAAAGGTCGGCCGCGGGAATGATTTTTTCCGCAAGTGAAACCCTGTAATTCGCAAGAAAGAGTACCTTGAGCTTATCGCCTATGGTCTTGTCCGAATTGATAACTTCGCCTACCGCGTTGATAAGCTTTATTATCATCTTGGCGGTGTAATAGCCGGGGGCGGCTTTCGCGCCGAAAAGCACAGTCCTGGGCGTAAAGTCGGCATTTGGCGAGTCTTTGAGTTCCAGATACATCGCTATCACATTTATGATGTTGAGAAGCTGGCGCTTATATTCATGAAGCCTTTTCACCTGTACATCGAAAAGCGAGTCCGGATCGACCTTGACGTTGTTCTGCTCCATGATGTAGTTCGAAAGAACAACCTTGTTCTCGCGTTTTACCTGTCTGAATGTCTTCCTGAACGCCTTGTTGTCCGCCAGCTTTTCTATATCCTTGAGGGCATCAAGATTTTTTACCCAGTCGTCTCCAATTTTTTTAGTTATTATAGAGGAAAGGCCGGGGTTTGCCTTGCGGAGCCAGCGCCTCGGAGTAATGCCATTGGTCACATTTATAAATTTCCCCGGGAAAAGCTCGTAGAAGTCCTTGAATAGCCCGTTCTTAAGCAGTTCCGTATGCAGCGCGGCTACCCCGTTTACATGATGGCTTACAAGAACGGCCATGTAGGCCATTCTTACTGATTTTTCCGGGGATTCTTCGATAATCGACAACCTTCCAAGCCTGTCGAGGTCGCCGGGATAACGGTTTGCCACGTCTCTCATAAAACGGTGGTTTATTTCGTAGACGATTTCGAGAATACGCGGAAGCAGCTTTTCCATGACCGTTACCGGCCACTTTTCGAGTGCTTCGGACATTAGCGTATGGTTGGTATAGCTGAATGTTTTGCAACAAATGTCCCAAGACTCTTCCCATGAGAGGCCTTCTTCGTCTATGAGTAATCTCATGAGTTCGGGTACCGAGAGTGCGGGATGTGTGTCGTTCAGCTGGACGGCACAGTATTTGTCAAACTTTCTTACGTTCATGTCGCAATATTTTATCTTGCCCAAAATGTCCTGCATCGATGCCGAAACAAGGAAATACTGCTGTTTGAGCCGAAGTTCGCGTCCTTCAAAGTTGTTATCGTTGGGGTACAATACCTTAGTGATGTTTTCGACGAGCGATTTCTCAAGGTTGGCGTTTATATAGTCGCCCTTGTTGAAGCTGGAGAGGTTGAAGCCGAACATTGATGTAGCGCTCCAGAGCCTGAGCGTGTTGACGTTGTCCGTCTTGTAGCCAGGGATTGGTGTATCGTATGCCATTGCCAGAACATCTTCCGTATTGACCAGTCGCCGCCTGAACTTGTTTCCGCATTCGGGACATTTTTCAGTTCTGCCGCCGAAGCTGATAACTCGCGCGAGTTCAGGACGTCTTATTTCCCACGGATTTCCGTTTCTGAGCCAGTTGTCGGGTTCTTCCACCTGATAGCCGTCTTCGATCTTCTGCTCGAATATCCCGTAGTCATAACGAATTCCGTAGCCGAAAGCCGGGAGATCAAGTGTGGCCATTGAGTCGAGGAAACATGCGGCGAGCCGTCCGAGACCGCCGTTACCGAGTCCTGCGTCGACTTCCTGTTCGCGGATTTCTTCTATGTTGAATCCCAGTTCAGCCATCGCTTCGGTCGCGATATCCATGACGTCAAGGTTTATCATGGCGTTACCGAGCGCGCGGCCCATCAGAAATTCCAGCGAAATATAATGCACGCATTTATGGTCTACATCATCGTAAGTGTCTTTTGTTTCTATCCATTTTTCGACCATCATGTCTCTTATGCTGAGTGAGAGAGCTTGATACCTGTCCAGTTCGCTGGCCTTATCAAAGCGCTTCGCGAGTGTTCTTGTAAGGTGCTTCCTGAAGGATTGTTTTAACTCTTCTTTCATCTTTTCTCTGTTGCTGCTCATATGCTAATCTCCCAATGTTAATTTTAATAGAAAATAAAGCTCAGGAATTTAGCACATGAAACGCTTTTTGGCAAAGAGATTATGAATTTGTATCCACAATTTCATTGAGGTCGATTATGTAGACCTGCCTTTCGCCCTCGTGTATGGAGTCGATGCAGACCTGCGAATTGTCCCGCGCCCAGTTTGGGTGAAGGTCGCAGCGCGTCGGGGTCGGATATGATGGATCGGAATAGAAACTTCCAATCTCATAGGCGTCACGCCTGGAGAGATTATATAAAAAGAGTTTTCTCTGGTAATCCGGAGCGGATGGATAGCAGTCTGTCAGCATCCATTTACTGTCCGTGGAGTAAGAGCAGTGCCCATCGCCAGGGAAGACATCCTGTGCTATTGTTTCTATCTTATCTGTCTTGTCTGTAAAAAGATGATACTGCCAGCCATCGGCATGACGATTCGAAAAATTAATGATCTGTTTCGCGCTTATCCATGTATAATGCGAGCTCATGTCTTCAAGATTAAGCGGATAGATATCCGAGCCGTCTATATTCGCGGTGAACATATGAGTGAGATGTCGTGTCCCTACGCGCCATCTATGGAAAAATGCGAAACGCCTTGAGTCGGGACTGAAGAGAATATGATTGAACCAGCTCATGACATTGTCCATTTCTTCGCGGTGGAATGTCTGTACAATCTGATCTATCGAAATGACGAGTTTCGCCGTGTTCTTTTTCAGGTCAAGTAGCCATAATCCGTCAAAATCCGGATGCCAGACTCCTTTGGCAATGTCGGTAAGACCGGGATAGCCGTAACCGGGGCGTTCCGTGTCGAGACGCGAGAAATTCAGGCTGAGAGCCCATTGTCCGTCGGGGCTGAGGCAGTAGACCGGGCGACAGAGCGTCCTCATCTTTTGCGTCTTTATATTCATGATTCTGGAAACGAAAGAATCGCCTTCGCGGTCGTTGAAAATGATTTCGTCGTCCGAGTCGTTCAGCCACTGGAGCATCGCTCCCTGCTGCCAACACCAGGCGGAGCTTTCGGCTATCCTCGTGAGTTTGTTATTGTCGCACAGGTCTATCAGGCATATTCCCGCCTTTTCGCCGGACTCCGGCTGACGCCCGGTAAAGTCTGTTTCATGCGCCAGGAGGTATCTTCCTGACCTGTCCCAGGGGTATTTGTCAAAATAACCGAAGAAGTGATGTTTCGGCCCGGCGCTTATTTTTTTTACTGGCAGATGCCGTTTTGTAATACCCATTTTCACATTTCCTGTTTGTTGATATGAACATGAGGATAGCCGTGGTTTTACTTTTAAGCAATAAAAATATTGTTGATTTTCTTGTAAATTTGTTGCGTTAAATGACCGGATGGCTCTGTCTCACCTCGGATAGAAGTGTTTCAAAATCATTTATCGAATTCATGTGCGAAACCCCACATTTAAGCGAACGCTGATAGCCTCTGCCCTTAAGATAGTCAAGAACAATTTTTCGCGCGATTTTCATCGCCAGGGCCTCTCCGTAATAATCCGCCATATGCAGAACATGTTTTCGCATTTCATCTGTAAGTTCGATTGGGGAGGGAATCACGCAGCGTCTTTTCTCTATTTCCTCGAATATCCATGGGTTGCCCATCGCCCCTCGTGCAACCATAACGCAGGAACAGCCTGTTTTTTCTCTTAGTTCATCATATGATTTCAAGTCCATGACCCCGCCATTTGCGACAATCTGTATATTCATGGCCCCTCGTATTTCTGCAATTATCTCATGAAAGACAGGACCCGAATAAAAGGATTTTCTGATCCGTCCGTGGATTGTCACGGCCCTTGCGCCCGCATTCGCCAGCCTTCTTACAAATTCGAGAGTGGGGCCGGGATCCTGTTCATCCAGTATTCTTATCTTTGCGCTTACCGGATACTTTGAGTTTTTTGAGATTGCTTCGAATACCCTCAACGCGTCATCCGGTCTCAGTGCCAGCATGGCGCCTTCTCCCTTTTTTGCTACCTTCGGCGCCGGACATCCCATATTGAAGTCGATTACCGAAAATTCATGATTATTCAGGATATTGACGGCTCTTGACAGTATATCAGGATCTGAGCCGACGAGCTGCACGCCGAGCCAGTCCTCGTCTTCCGTTCTATCTAGAAATTTTATGGTTTTCGCGGTTCCGAAGACGAGGGAGCCCGCGTCTATCATTTCCGTGAATGCGTAACGGCAGCCAAATCTTCGTGCGGACGTCCTGAACGGTATATCGGTAAAACCGGAAAGAGGCGCGAGAATGACGCTGTTGTCAGGGTATATGTTTTCCATTGGATGGGGATATTTCTTCAGTTGGAATCTGAGTCCGGGCCGTTATAGTCGAAATCCTCTGAGTCAGACGCCTCATCATCGTCAAGTTCGCAGTCCCCCTCGCTGGAAGAGTTATCCTGCCTTGATTTGCTGATGTATTTTTTGATCTTTTCGACGTGAAGAGCCTTAAGTTTTGTTATCGCCTTATTCTGTATCTGGCGTATCCTCTCGCGTGTGCAGCCGAGCGCATTACCAACCTCTTCCAGTGTCATCTCCGGATTGTTGTCAAGGCCGAAACGCAGTTTGATTACCTGCTGTTCGCGTTCGTTCAGCTTGGCAAGAAGATCCATCATCCGGTCTATCGATTCTATTTCGCCGAGCATCATGTCCGGCATCAATGTGAGACTCGGAATCGTATCCTGTACCTCGCCGTCCTCACCCTCTTCTATCGGAGCGTTAAGCGATGCTGTATGAACTCCGGCGAAGAGAAGCTCCCTTACCGTTCTCACGCTCAATTCAAGCTCCTTGGCAATCTCTTCCTTGGAGGGCTCTCTGCCAAGTTTCTCGGCAAGTCGCATTTTAGCTGAATGTATTTTGGATATCTTCTCCATCGACTGGAGGGGAATTCTTATTGTACGACCCTGTTCGGCGAGGGCCCTGCGCATGGCCTGTTTTATCCACCATGTGGCATAGGTGCTGAATTTCGCGCCTTTGGTGGGATCGAATTTCTCCGCCGCAGTCATGAGACCTATGTTGCCCTCGGATATGAGATCGTGCTTCGGAAGCCCTCTTCCCATGAACTCATGACATATTTTAACCACAAGCCTTAGATTCGCCTTTATCAGGCTGGCTTTCGCATCGTGCTGGAGGACTTCGTCATTGCAGTGTATCGCTTCGGCGAGAACGACTTCCTCTTCTCTTGTGAGAAGTGAGATGTCGCAGATGTTTTTCATATACATCCTTGACGTGGTCATCGGATTTACTCCCATGGCCTTAGGCTTCAAGGGCCTCTTTTTTATCTGGAGGATTTTCTTTTTCTTTATACCGTCGCCCATAAAATTCTCCGGTAGCGAATCAAATGCCGTCAAGCGTGCTTTTGTAGCTTTTTATCATCTCTGTCATAGATATCGATGCTTGACTGCAAGCCACTACACTGTTTAAAATAAGCTCCTGTTTTGAAATAACAAATCCTATTTTGGCAAAAGACAGCCCTTTAAGTATTTTTTCAACGGATTTTTCATTTTCAGGCTTAATGGTCATCACGAAACGGCTGTTCGATTCCGAGAAAAGAATCTCTTCGGGAGACATTCCGCTTTCGCACGGTATCTTGTCAATGTCAATCTCAAGCCCCAGCCGGCCGGCCATCGCTTTTTTCGCGAACGCGCCCGCGAGACCGCCTATGGCAGGCGTATGAAGTGATGAAGCCAGATTATTCTGAGTTATTTCAGAGACAGCCTTATATGTCACCATCGCCAGTGAAGCGTCGACAACCGGCACATGACAGCCGACGGCTCCCATCATCGCAAAATACTCGCTGCCGCCGAGTTCCTTGCGGGTCTGGCCTATTACATAAACCGAGTCGCCGGGCCTTTTCACGTCAAGGGTAACAGCCTTTGATACATCGTCCATGCGTGATATCGCGCTGAAGAGAACTGTCGGCGGAATGGATATTTTTCGCCCGCCGCGCGTGCTGTCATTTTTCATACTGTCTTTTCCGGATATGCAGGGTACACCGAAGGCCTTCGTGTAGTCGTAGAGCGCCTTGTTTGCGCGCACCAGCTGGGCGAGTTTGTACTCGCCGTCCGGCGTCTTTTCTGATTTTACAGGGTCGGGCCAGCAGAAATTGTCAAGTCCGGCGATATGCTCGGGCTTACCGCCCACGGCTATTATTCTTCTTATGCAGAGGTCGATGATGGAGGCCATCATGTGGTAGGTATCTATGTCGCTGTAGCGAGGAAGTATGCCATAGGAAAGGATTATTCCTTCTTTCCCGAGCGGCTCGGCCATCGTAACGGTCGCGTCCGACGTAACGTCCCGGCATATCCCCGCAAACGGCTTAATTACGCTCAATCCTTTTACCTCATGGTCATACTGGCGGGATTTGAACTCGTTTGAGCATATGTTCAGCCTGCCCAGCAGCGAAACAACATCATCTTTTATGTTCCTGCCTTTGAACGCCGGGTCCTTGTGCTTGGGCGGTACCCATTTTGCCTTGAGCTTCAGCTGGGGAAGCCCGTCATGCATGAACTCGATATCGAGCAGAGCCACGGTTTTCTCTCCGTAAAGCATGTGGAACTTTCCAGTGTCCGTAAATTCTCCGAGCACGGTCACTTCCACATCTCTTGACTCCGCGAGCTTTTTGAACTCTTCGATATTTTCGGGCGGTACAGCGAAGCTCATCCGCTCCTGCGCCTCCGAAACAAGTATTTCCCACGGGTCGAGTCCGGCATATTTGAGCGGAGCCTTTTTGAGGTCCATTCTGCAACCGCCGCTGTAGGTGCACATCTCGCCGATGCTGGAGGAAAGACCGCCCGCGCCGTTGTCAGTCACGAAGCGGTAAAGGCTCTTATCGCGCGCTTCGTAAATGAAGTCGCCCATTTTCTTCTGAGTTATCGGGTCGCCTATCTGCACCGCCTGATTCGGGCTGTCCTTGTGCAGCTCTTCACTTGAGAATGTGGCTCCGTGTATGCCGTCTTTTCCTATTCTTCCGCCAGACATGACGATGAGGTCGCCCGGCTTGATGCTCTTTTCGAACCCTTTGTTTTTCCCTATCTTTCTGGGGAGCAGTCCGACCGTCCCGCAATAAACCAGCGGTTTGCCGAGGTAGCGCTCGTCGAAATATTCCCAGCCCGCGCCGTAAGGTATTCCGCTCTGGTTGCCGCCGTCGATGACTCCACGGTGAATATTGTCCCTTAGTCTTCTCGGATGGAAGAGCCCTTCAGGGACATCTTTTTCGTCTGTGAACGGAGAACCGAGGCAGTACCCCCACACGTTTATCAATAGATTCGCGCCGAGTCCTGTCCCCATCGGGTCGCGGTTGACTCCTACTATTCCAGTCATTGCGCCGCCGTACGGGTCGAGCGCCGAGGGACTGTTATGCGTTTCGACCTTGTAGACCAGGTCAAGTTTGTCATTGAACGAGATGACCCCCGCATTGTCATGGAATACCGATACCAGCCAGTCTATTTTCTTTGATATCTCGCGGGTACTCTTTTTTATGTATGTGTCGAAACACGATTTTATATTTTCAATGTTTCCCTTTTCGTCCTCGTAATCTATTTCAGCTGAAAATATCTTGTGCTTGCAGTGTTCGCTCCAGGTCTGTGCTAAGACTTCCAGCTCGACGTCTGTCGGCTTTTTGCCAAGCTTGAAATTCTCGCGCCCTTCGGCTCTCCTGAAATAATCCTGGATGGCCTTCATTTCTTCGAGAGTCAACGCCAGAATGCCCTTTTTGCTTATATCGAGAAGCTCGCCGTCACTGACTTCCAGATCGATTTCCTTCACGTTCCCGCCGCCGCTTTCGCGGACGATGGGCAGCTCCAGCGGAATCGGGTTTTTCAGGAGATCGGCCTTTGAAAATATTGAAACATTTTCTATAAGTTCATTAGCAAGAAGGTCTTTTGCTATGTGTTCGACTTTTTTCCTGTCGAGCCAGGCGTCGCTCAGCATGTACTCCACGGAGCTGAAAACGTATTCGTCGTCCCTGAGCTTGCGACCCACGATATCGCCTATCGCCTCGTGCGCGGAACGCCCCACGTTGTCCGTTACGCCCTGCCGGAAGCCGACCCTGACAAGCCAGTCGCACGCATTTGATTCATTAAAACGTGTCTCGCCGACAATCCCCTTCTGCAGTACCGGATTGGCTATTTCGCGCGCCGCTGTTTCGGCCTGCGCCTGACTGATACCCGCGGACATTGTATATACGTCGCGCGTTTTCACATCGGCTATGTCAAGTTTCAGGAAATTCCTGATCTGGTTTTTAATCTTTTCAGCGCGCGCGTCTTTCCATTCCGGCAGCGGTGATATTTCTATCCTGTATTCCATGGGGTTGTCTTTCAGTATTTGATCTGTTCTTGTCTTTTATCTAAACTAATACAGATAACAGCCCGCTCGAAATTTGCAATCCCGCTTTCCTTATTTCAACAGCCCTTTTCCTCGCCTTTACCCTATTTTGCGGGTTCTGGTAATTCTTACAGAAGTCTCGATGATATTTTCCATCAATGGATAGATCGTCTTGAATTCCTGCAAGTCTTTTCGGAAGGCCGCAAGTTCTTTCCTGACTCTGCGCTGTTCAAGCCTCATCGATTCCATGCTGAGACTTTCCGCTTCCGGATACCTGACTTTCTTTTTCATCGCAACGCTCCTTTTTGAGCAAGCATCGCGGAAAAGAAAAAGGCGCATCTCGTCCGCACTCAAACTGAGGTACTGGTATACCCATACACGAATACGGAGAGACACGCCATCATTGGCATGTCAACCGCGCTTCGTGTATAAAAATTACCAGTTTTCAGTTTGAAACGCTTGCTATGGTTTTTAGTTTACTCTATGACTTTTCTATAAGCCCCTTATTAGATTTCCTCAATATAACATTATTCTCGGATGATATCAATAGATAAAATACTCCCTCCGGGGGGCAGGCCGGGAGCCTGCACATTGCTGTGCCGTTTTCGCTACGCTGACGGCACAGCAATGTCCAGGCTCCGCCTGCTTATTCTGCGACTATTTCGGCATAGAGTTGGCGGCTGTGTTCTTTGAGGGCGTGAGCGAGCGGGTCAAGAAGGAGGATGCGGTCAAAATCAACGGGGCCGGACAACGCACTGTAAACGATATAGCATTCCTTGGCGGACACTGGTTTAAGTCCGGAAAAGACGGCGTTGAGTCGTCCCATTTCCATGTCGAGACCGGGGGGGACGGGATGCCAGGCGGGAATGAGGATAATGATAGTCAGCATACCTTTGGCTTTCAGGGCAAAAACCTTTTTTTGCAGGCGCGTCGTCCAATCCTGTCCCAGCTCGGTAATCATGAGATAGGCGGAGTGTTCGATGTTGTCTTCTTCTACATTAAACTGGGTTTGTTCCGCGGCGGGGAGAGCCTCTTCCGCTGACAATGGGCAATTGAAGCCCACCTGGGTGACTAATCCTGCCATGACGGCATGGTGCCGCTTCGGGAGATAAATTGCCTCCAATTCCGGGGGGTGCGTGAAGCGGACGCAAATGACGAGAGTCTCCCGTTCGGTGGCCGCCAGTTTCATTCCTCGGAAATCCACTACAATGCAGACGGCCAGATGCAAGGCCAACGGACTGAAACCTGTTCTGGCTCCCACTTTCTGGGAACCCATGTGTGTGGTAACCGTGGCTCCGTAGCACATATCCACGTCCATGGTTCCGCTGGCGATATAACGGTCGATCTCTTTCAGCAGATAAATGATGGCCTTCGACTGGCGGAATGCGGGTTTAATCATCAGGGAACAGGAGTAGGCGCAGCGGGGCGTCTGTCGGGGGATGGCAAACGACGAATTACCGACGATGACGCCGTCCGACTCGACGACAAGGCTGATGATTTCGCCCTTTGTCAGCAAGTCCCGGAGTTTTGTTTCATGGTAAAATGCTTCCCCCGGATAGGAATAACGGTACGTGTCGTAAGTCAGATCTACGAGTTCTCCTGCATCTTCCGGCGTCGCCAGCCGGGTTATGAAAGGCGTTTTTCTATCTGCTGCCACTTCTGCTGTTTTAATCGGCATTTTTACTTCGAATGACGCTACGGCCAGCCGCTTTCTGATTACGACCCGCCATCCGTCCAGTCCGCGATTTTCGAACGAGAGGTCATCCACTGCCTTGCAAGCCAGAAAGTACCATAGTCCGTCAATCTCGGATTCTGACGGAGCCTGAGGATTGTATTGGGGGATTTTGTTCAGGTGTACCGGAGGCCCTGCGTTCGTTACGGCGATTTTAATCATTCCGTCTGTCAGGAGTACAAATTCAATGCGAATTTGTTCCCACACTTCGGCGTCCGGATACGAATTTATCAAAAACGTCAGAGTCTCGTCGAGCGCTAAACGCAGTGCGTCCGATTCTTTCCGGGCGCTGCCCGCCAAGTCGGCGAGTTCAGTCGTCCATTCCAGTGCGACAAGCATAAGCCGCAAGTCATACGGGATTTCAATTGCCGACGAAAGTTTCGGCATTATGTCAACGTCGGGAATTATCTCCATTGCTTTCTTCTTCTCAAGTTTTTTGCCACAACGTAATGGTGGCCTGCTTATTTCTTATCTTTCTCAGGTTTCTTGCCGGCTTTCTCCATGGCTTCTTTCATGACGCTGTCGAGCACTGCTTTGAGTTCCTGCTGAGAGGTTTTTGATTTGCCCGCTCCTTTTTCGGAAATATATTCGGCGGCCTTTTTAGAAAGTTCGTCGGCAATAAGCTTCAGGTTTTCGGTTGAGGCGGAAGAATCTTTATTTTTAAGGCTCTGAGAAATTTCAGTCAGGGTATTTATAACGGCCTCGGCCATTTCCTTCTGTTTTTTCTTTTCATCTTCGCGGGTTCCCGCGGAGCTCATTGATTCTATAAGATTGTTGACAAGTTCAATTGCCATATTTTTTGTTTTTTCCATGGGGCCGGGCTCTTTTATCTGGGGCGCGGTCTTTGATTCCACCCACGATATAAGCTCGTCGGAGATGAGTACGGCAGCATAGTCGATGATGTCCTTGAATTTTCTTGGCGAACCAAGGTTTTCCTGAGTTACGGCGCTGATATTGCGCCGTCCTACCGTAATGCTTTCTCCGGCTTTTAGAAGCGCGACGGTGTCACCGACAGGAAACGAGACGTAGTCGCCCTTGAACATATCGGTAAATCTGACGCAGAGAAGGATTGTCATATTGTGGATGTCTGAGCTTCCCTCATTGCGCACGGTTACGATTACGCTGTTTGTGAAAAACGCCGGTTCTATCTGAAGGCTTATTTTGCCTTTAAGGTCTGAGGCATTGATTTCAAGCAGTTCAGTCTCCAGGAAATTATTGCTGTATCTGAAGTCGGCGAGTACCTTGTCCCACTGTCCCTGGAGACGACGCCTGAAGAAGTGGTCGAATATCTTTTTTCTGGCCATATCTTTTTCGCCCCGTGCCATGTGGACTCTGGCTTTCTGGAAGTCGGGACTGAAATATCCGGAGCCTGTCATTATCCCCCTGTAGAGGTTTATAATCACGCGTCCTTCTTTTGATTTATTGAGAAAGCTTCTTTTTTTGTAGAGGTTGAGAAGGTCGAGCAGTTCCTCCTGCTGCTTCGGGTAATAAGCGGCAGCCTGGTCAAAATCAATCACGGCCTGATCGAATTTCTTCTGCTTCATATTGATTACGCCTTTCAGGAGGTGCGCTGGAGCTTCCTGCCCGTTGTGCTTTTCAATATATTCACTTATTATAGAGTCGGCCGCGCTGACATCTGTTTCGCCTTTGCGTTCTAGGAGCGACATTGCCAGAAGGATATGTGCCTCTTTTTCATGGGGCGCCAATTCTACCGCCGCCGATGCTGATTTTATGGCCTCGTTCCAGTCGTTTTCATAGATGGCGAGGTAGGCCCTGTCGCGGAGCGAACATAGCTTGTCCCATTCCCTGTAATACTTTGCGCTGAGCCTTAGGAAGTTGGTGTAGAAATCCAGAAGCGCGGCGCGGTGTTTGCTGAGACGTTTCCTTATATTTGTGCGCAAATCGTTCTCGTTTATTCTCTTGTCCCATATTTTCCGGGCCTGCTCGTTATTTATGCTGAGAAGCCCGTAGTCGAATGTCGACAGCAGGTCAAGGAGAGTGCCCGACGCCAAGTTATAGATGGAATTCGTCTCGTCCAGGCTGTCGCTTTCCTCGAGCAGGTTTTTGTAGATATTGAAAAAACGGTATTTAAGCTCTGCCACTTCAGGCGGGATTTTGTCGGACTCTTTCTGCATGATGAAGGTGGTCAGGTCTTTGAAGTTTTTCGCCTCGGCGATAGTTTTCTCCATGCTGTAGAAGGCCTGAACAGTCCTGTCTATGTCGTAGGATTTTTTCTTCTCTTTTTCGAGGGCTTTTCTTCTTTCCTCAAGCTGGGAAAGTTTATCCTTTATCGGCTGCTCAGCGTTCTTTATATAGTCGGGGGGGACGTCCGGCACGGGACTTTTTACCGCAAACCATATCGCGAGAACAACACAGAGTCCGAGCATCAGGAAGAGCGGCATGACGCATCCCCATAGGAACATTGAACGGTATTTTTTTTCGCCTTTTATGTCCTGAGATGATTCATTCGCCATTCTGCTCTCTCCCTCGTTTTTTTACTCCTGCTCAGTTAGCCATTACCTGCTTTGCGAGATAGTGACTGAGCTCTGTCATTGAAATGCGCTCCTGTTCCATTGAATCGCGGTGCCTCACGGTCACGGCGTTGTCGTTGAGCGATTCGAAGTCGAATGTGACGCAGAACGGCGTGCCGATCTCGTCCTGACGGCGGTAACGCTTTCCAATACTGCCTGTTACGTCAAATTCTGAACGGAAGAAAGGGCTTATGTCCTTATAGAGTTTTTCAGCCGGTTCCATCAGTTTCTTGGCGAGCGGCAGTATCGCGGCCTGCACCGGCGCAATCCTGGCCGGAAGCCTCAGTACCGCGCGGACGTCTTCTTCCATGCCTTCCTTCTTCGTATCCGCCATATCCTCATCGTATGCATGACACAATATCGCGAGTATCGATCTGTCAAGTCCCGCCGACGTCTCGACGACTGTCGGAATCAGCTTGCGGTTGCCGTTGTCCTGATCGAGGTACTCAAGGTTTTCCCCTGAGAATTCCTGATGGCGGGACATGTCCCAGGTCCCCCTGTGATGGATTCCTTCCAGTTCACCCCAGCCGAACGGGAATTTGAACTCTATATCGACCGCCGCTTTAGCGTAATGGGCAAGCTCGCCCGGTCCGTGATCCTGGAATTTAAGCTCGTCTTCGCCGAACTTCAGCAAGTCGATGTAATATTTTTTTCTTTCGGCCTTCCAGTATTCATACCAGTTCATGGATTCCTCTTCCGTACAGAAGAATTCCATTTCCATCTGGCTGAATTCTCTTGAACGGAAAGTGAAGTTTCTGGGATTAATCTCATTCCTGAACGCCTTGCCGACCTGCGCTATGCCGAACGGCAGCTTCTTGCGCGCAGCAATCCTCACAAGATGAAAATCCGCGAATATCGGCTGACATGTCTCCGCTCTGAGGTATGCCGCGTGATCTTCGTCGAAAACGGGTCCTACGAAGGTCTTCATCATGAGATTGAATTCGCGCGGCTCTGTCACGTTTTTTGAACCGCATGCCGGACACGTCTTCACATCCTCCATCTGATCGGACCTGTGACGCGTCTTGCATTCCCGGCAGTCTACCATCATGTCGCCGAACTTGTCGAGGTGCCCGGAGGCCTTCCATATCTTAGGGTTACATATTATGGTCGAGTCCAACCCTTCGACATTTGAACGGCTCTCGACCATGTAGTTCCACCACATCTGTTCGACCGCCCTTTTCAACGCTGTTCCGTAAGGACCGTAGTCCCAGAATCCGTTCAGACCGCCATATATTTCCGAACTTTGAAATATGAAACCTTTTCGCTTGCAGAGGGATACAAGCTTCTCCATGAATTCGGGTCCCTTTTCCATATCTGAATTTCCTTTTTGTCTTTGTTAAACGCAATCCTGATAAGATAGCCGGACTTCGCCCGTTTTGCGAATCAAAAATATGGAATTTACGCCTGCCGGCGGTATTGATTCCCGGGCCTGTTTACTTTATTTGCCCGGCTGCTGGAATTTCAGCGCTGCCGAAACTACGGCGCGGTCGAAGAAATTAGTGGACATTCCGGCGTCAACGACAATCGTCTGAGCAGTTATACCGCTTGCCCGGGGACTTAGCAGAAAGGCCGCGGCATTGGCGACTTCCTCCGTTTTAAGAGCTTCTTTCCTCAGCGTCAGTTTTTCCGCGAAAAGGTAAGGTTCTATATAGCCGGGGATTCCGGCGGAGGAAGATGTCTTGAGAAGTGAGGCGCCTACCGCGTTCACGCGTATTTTTGTATCGGCACTGAGCGACTTGGCGAGGAAGCAGACACTGGAGTCAAGTGCCGCTTTTATAGGAGCCATGTAGCCGTAATTCTCCGCAGCCATTTTTGTTGATGATATCGATATCGTAAGAAGCGCACCATCGTTTTCCATGACGCTTTTGAAGTATTTCGCGATGCTGATAAATGAAAAACACGATATATCCATCGCCTGAAGAAAGTCCGATTTCACCGTTTCGTGAAAGGGCTTTACCCCTTCCGAATAGTTGGCAAACGCTATCGAATGCAGTATCCCGTAAACCTTCCCATGCTTTTGAGCAATTTCGGAAGCGGTCTTTTCTATTTCGCTTTCCTTTGATACGTCACAGATGTATGCGGCGGAATCGGGGAAGAACTTTTCAATCGTTCTTTTCTGCTCTTCACCGAAGACCGAGAAAATCAGCTCAGCTCCCTCTTCCTTGAGAACCTGCGCGATATGAAAAGCCACGCTTTTTCTGTTAGCCACCCCGAATAGGAGAAATTTCCGGCCTTCAATCAAGAGAAACCCCATCTCAAAGCCCTCCCGTAACTTCCAGTACCGCGCCGGTTATATACGAGGCCTCGCGCGATGCCAGGAAAAGTATGGGGCTTGCGACTTCTTCAGGTTTACCAAAGCGCTTTGCCGGCACCTGGGACTTGTATTCGTTCCTTAGCTCCTCGGAAAGGTCTGCGATAAGATCGGTGTCAATGAAGCCGGGAGAAATGCAATTGACCGTTATTGAACGCTTTGCGGTCTCTTTCGAAAGGGATTTTGAGAAGGCCACCTGTCCGGCTTTCGCCGCCGCATAGTTGCACTGACCCGCAAAGCCGATTCTGCCTGATGGTGATGTTATACTTATAATCCTGCCGAATTTTGAACTCATCATCCTCATCAGAGCAAACTTACTCATATTGAATGTGCCGGTCAGATTTGTGGATATGACCTTGTTCCAGTCGTTGGGGTTCATCATGCCTGTTATGGCGTCTTTTCTTATCCCCGCGCAGTTTACAAGTACCTGAAGCGACGGATATTTCTGGTCGAACTCGGCGTAAAATTTTTCCACCGCGGCATAGTCAGCCACATCAAATTTAAAGATTTCGAGGGGATAATTGCTCCAGGCCGCCTTGAACTCATCTGCGGATTTCCCGCCGTTTACGCAGGTAGCGACGACTTTCGCGCCGTTTTTCAGAAAGGCCTCCGATGCGGCCTTTCCTATACCCCGTGTTCCACCTGTGACAATTACGGTGTAATCGCTGAAATCAAATTTCATTTCCGCTCCCGCTGCTGTAAACTGTCGTAATATAGCTGAAAAGACATAAAAAAACCCCGGAGATTCCGGGGTTTTTATGATTTTTTTTTCAAAAAGGACTCACTCGGCCTTTGCTTCGGCCGACGCCTCAACAACTGCCGGAGTCTCAACAACTGTTGGCTCCTGAGCCTTTTCGACTTTCTTGACTTTCTTCGCAGGCTTGGCCGGGGCCGTGGAATCCTGAACAAGCTGAAGAATACACATATCGGCGGCATCGCCTACTCGTGTACCTGTCTTGATGATGCGAGTATAGCCGCCTTTGCGCTCCAAGAATGACGGGGCAACTTTGTCGAAAAGTGTCTTTACCGCCGTTTCGTCCCTGAGCTTTGAGATTGCAAGGCGACGGTGATGAAGATCGCCTTTTTTCCCATAAGTAATCATTTTGTCGGCTAATCTGCGAGCTTCTTTGGCTTTTACCAAAGTCGTTTTTATTTCGCCGCATTCAATGAGGCTTGACACCATATTGGCGAGCATAGCTCTCCTATGTGCACCAGAGCGTCCGATCTTGAAAGTATGCTTTCTGTGACGCATTATTCTTCCTCCTGGCTTTCTGTCTTGAGTTTTTCGGATTCGGTCTCAATCGCTTCGGCGATTTCTTCGCTGAAGGCCATTCCAAGACCGAGGTCCATGCTTTCGAGTTTTTCCTTGATCTCGTCAAGGGATTTTTTGCCGAAGTTTCTGTATTTGAGCATCCGTGTCTCAGTCTTCATGCAGAGTTCGCCAATGAGCTTTATATTCGCGTTGTTTAGACAGTTCATTGCGCGGACTGAAAGATCGAGGGAGTCAACATCCTGCGAGAGAAGGCGGAAGAGTTTCTGATCTTCTTCACTGATGGAGGAAAGCTTGTCCTCTTCGCTAATCTGTGAACCAAGGAAAGGCCTGAGATGATCCTTAAGGATTTTCGCAGCTTTTTCCATGACTTCTTCCGGATTGATCCTGCCGTCGGTCCAGACTTCGATTATGAGGCTGTCCATTTCAGTTTCTTCGCCGACACGCGCCGCGCCGACCTGGTATCTTACCCTCTCCACCGGGCTGAAAAGACAGTCTATTGCAATCGTTCCGAGCGGATGATTCGGGTTTTTATTTTTTTCAGACGGACGGTAACCTCTGCCCTTTGAGATTTCAAGCTCGGCCCTGAACGGAATGTTCTTGTCGAGCGTGCATATTATCTGTTCGGGATTTACTATTTCAATTGAGCCGTCTGCGACGATATCGGATGCGGTTACGACACCTGCCTTGTCTTTCCTTATCTCAATTGTCTTTGCCGCTTCCCCACTGTAATGAATTTTGATTTTCTTGAGATTGAGAATAATCTCGGTAACGTCTTCGATTACGCCGTCGATTGAAGCGAACTCGTGCGAGACCCCATCAATCCTCACGGCGGAAACCGCAGCACCGTCAAGGGACGAAAGAAGTACCCTTCTTAAAGAGTTGCCCAGTGTATGTCCAAAGCCGCTCTGAAACGGGGCAGCCGTGAATTTCGCGTATCGTTCTGTCGCGGTCGCCGCTTCAACATCAAGTTTCTGTGGCATTGGAAAAGAACTTACTGAAGCCATATTAAAATCCTCCTGGATTATTAAATCGTTGATTGAATTTGACTTATTGCTTTCCGCGTTAGACGTTAGACGCGGCGTCTCTTCCTTGGCCTGCAACCATTGTGCGGCACCGGCGTAATGTCTCTTATCGCCGAAATTTCGAGCCCGGTCGAGGCTATGCCTCTTACTGCTGACTCGCGCCCGGCGCCTGGACCCTTTATCCTGACTTCAACTTCCTTCATCCCAAGCGTCTGTGCCTTTTTACCGGCATCCGCCGCGATAACCTGTGCTGCATAAGCCGTGCTTTTTCTGGAACCCTTGAAGGCATTTTTGCCCCCGGTGGACCAGCAGAGCACATTCCCGTGCATATCGGTGAAAGTTACTTTTGTATTGTTAAAGGTTGCCTGTACGTATGCAATTCCATTAGGAACATAACGACCGGCTTTCGATTTTCGCTTGGTAGACTCGTCCGCCGGGGAAGCACTTTCCGCGCTTTCCACGATTTGAGAATCTGCGGCGAGCTTTTCCTGGCCTTCTGTTTTGACCATTTCTTCAGCCATAACTTTGTTCGCTGCCTTTCTGATTTATATATTTACAATGCTTTTTTATTTATTTTTTTGACGCGGGAGCTGATGCTGCTGAAGAAGGTCCTGAACCGGCGACCTTTCTGAGCGACTTATCGCGGATCGCGCCGACTGTCTGCTTACGGCCTTTTCTCGTACGTGCGTTGGTCTTAGTCCTCTGACCTCTTACCGGCAGACCTCTCTTGTGTCTTATGCCGCGGTAGCAGTTTATGGATTGAAGACGGCGGATGTCCGTACCTATTTTACGGCGGAGGTCCCCTTCTACAAGGTATTCCGTCTGGAGGAGCGTTGTGATAGCGGCGATGTTCTCATCGGTAAGCTGTTCTGCTTTAACACCTTCCTTGATTCTAGCCTTGCGGATAATCTCAAGGGCCATCGTCGGACCGATCCCATAGATATAACACAATGCGTACTCTATACGCTTCTTCCCGGGAATGTCTATTCCTATAATGCGCGGCATGGTATTCCTCTCTATATAAAATTAACCTTGTCTCTGTTTATGGCGCGGATTTCGTGAGCATATAACCCTTGTATAGCCGTTCCTCTTGATAATCTGGCAGTGTTCGCATCTGCGCTTAATGGAAGCTCTGACCTTCATTTTTTTCCTCAAAATTTTAAGTTGTAATCATATAAAATAAACAACCGGTCAATCAGTAGAACGGCTGGTTTTCAGACATACAGAGCACATAAAGTATATGCCGCTGGCGTAGAATCAAGAAAATAAATAAATTTTTTTATATTTTTTTGCAATTATCGGGGGCTTTCATCTAATCGAGCAGTCAAAGATTGTAACGTTCATGAACTCCGGACCAGGGCTTTTGAGCTCCCGCCAGTGCCTTACATCTATCGACCTCATCGCCTCTGCAAGGTCTTTGTCGCTTATCTTTCGATACCGGTTGGAGAGGATGAGGCTGACATTCCTTATTCCTTTTGCCTTCAACAGCCTCAGCGCGCCGGCCAGTGTCTTTTCAGGAGATGCGCCCGCCAGCATGAACTTTTTACCGAAGAAGAGGCACGCGGCGTCTTCCGGAACCCAGAAAATGTCCGTAATAACAAATTCTGAGTTCATTTTTTTCAGGTGTTCAATAATCTGAGCCGAGCTTTCCTTCTTCAAGTTCAGCGCGTACATCCCCGTTATTTGAATCAGGGCTGAGGAAATGAACAGCAATGCTGTAGCGTATTTCATCAGCGGACTTATTTTTCGCCGCAGGAATTTAAACGAGGCAAAGGTCAGTACCGCCAGAAGCGGAACGATAAAGAGAAAATGCCGGGGGCCCCAGATTATTCCGATATCCTTCTGGTTCAAGGCAAGAGGGGTCATGACGCAATAAGCCGCGGAAATAATCATCATCAGTCTCAGCGCGGGATTTTTCATCGCCCACAGCTTTCTGCCGTAAACAAGAAGTACTATAAGGAAGGGAAGGAAAGGAAGAAGCGCCTGTGTGAAAATCGTGGAAAAAACAATGTCCGGAGTCCTGATGAGTATTATCACGTTCACGAGCGACGCCAGCGCAGCGGCGGGAATTATGGACAACGGCATGGCGTCTCTTATTCTTCCGCGCGGCACTACGAGAGCGATGGTCGCCGCGATAAACGGGAAGAGCAGCATGCCGTAGAAGGCGCCGCCCACGCGCCAGTCGGGAGTGAACCTTAGAAAATAAACATAGAAATTCATGATTTTGGACATTATTATTTGAGAGAACGGCATATTGTTCTCCATTGAGCTGTAGGTTTGAAAATGCGAACCCAGCACGTGGCCCCATTCGAGATACTGGAATACCCAGAGGGGCACCATTCCGGCACTAAAACCCAGAGATATGAAAACGCAGGCTTTCTTGTCACGCGCCTGGAAAAGAAGTCCTGCGAATAACGCTACGAAAAGGATATAGCCTTCTTCTCTTAAGACCGTTGAAAGTGCAAGAATAAGCCCGGCGGCAATGAAAGGAAGCGAAGTCTTCCTCTTTCTGCGTAGCGGCTTAATGCATATGAGGATGGCAAGCGTGGCAAGCGCTACGGCAGGCGTTTCCTCCCAGAACACCATGCCGTAGAACAGTATAGGCGTAAGCAGGACTGCCGCCAGAGGCCCGATGATATTCCAGCGTTTGAGTCCGCTTGAACGGAAGAGCAGCGCGCTAAGTCCGGCGATAAGCGCAGCCGAAAGCGCAGGAATAATATAAAGGCCGAAAAATCCGAAAAATCTGTAAAAGGGCGCGGATATCAGAGGGAAGCAGGGCGGATAGAATGAAAAGATTTTTCCGTCTTTTTTCATGAAGTGATGTCCGCCGTAAGGGAAATAGTTCATGTCAGGGTCGACATCATGCGCCGGATAGTCTATGTTGAGTTTTCCCGTCCTGAGAAAATTTTCGGTTTGAATAAATTTATTGCCGCAGTCGCTTATCCAGAAGGAGTCTCTGTGCATGAACGATATTGCCGCAAGGCATATTGATGCGGCAATGATGAAAGGAATAAAAAAGTTTTCCCCGTTTTTCATAATGATTTTATTTTCTTCATTTTGGTTATATTTTTCTGTATATATTTGTGGAAATCCGTTACATCGGCAAGTTCAGGCGGAGACTGACTGAAGCGTAAGGCATAATACTTTTCAACGGCCTCGTGAGCGCCGAGTCCGGAAGGCTGGAGCGAGGCCCATTCGCCGAGGGGGACTGTCGTTTTTCTTCTTATGCGGCTGATCCTGGTGATTTCCTTTTCGAATTTTCTGAAATCTTTTATCACCATAGACGTATGCGGATGGACGCGGGGCACTTTTTTCCCTTTGTGTTTTCTCTTTACGAAAAAGAATACCAGTGATGATATGATTAGAATTGAGGCGAAGGCCCTCGGGGGGCCGGACATGAAGTCAAATAAGAGTCCGAAAATACCCGATACCGTTCCGATGATGGCCTGCGCAAAATATCCCCTGCGCATGTCGGCGAACATTTTTTGCCATATCTGTGAAATCAAATCTGTCCACCTGTCGAATGTTCCCCATTTGTTTTGTCCGGCAGGTATTCCTGATGGCGGGGTTGGTTCCGCGAGAATCCAGCGGTTAAGGTCGCGCGGATATGCCTCCACCCATGCGTGTGCGTTTCCGAGCCTTGCCGCATAGTATCGGCCCGACGGATGCGCTTCGTCGCATATGATGCCTGTTACGTAGCGTGCAGGGATTCCATATTCTCGGAGAAGCATCACGAGTGATGACGCGAAGAGTTCGCAGTGCCCCTTTTTTGTTTTCGAGAGAAAATGTGAGACTGGGTCGGATTTTCTGGAGTTTTCCTGTTTGAGTGAGTACTCATAATTTTTCAGCAGATAGTCTGTGAGTATCGCTATTGCCTCGGAATCTTTGAGTTTTGACTTATCCCTTTTTTTTATGGCTTTTTCAAGTATGCGTCCGGTTTCATCTTTTAGACTGTCTGGTGTCTCCAGATATTTGGGGTAGAACGGGTTCGATGGATTTTCGCATGCCGAGTCCTGGCTGTAGGAAGATGTCTTGCATGTGTAGCCGCCGTCTCTCTGCCATGATTCGGGTATGAGGGTGCCGTCGGGGCTGATGCTGAGTTTTTCGGAGATTATGTCCACTTCGGAGCTTGAGCCGGGGACGGGGATGATGTTGCCGATGGAGTTTCCGCACGGGTATATGCTTACGGCGTATTCAGCTTTCTGCTGTTTTTCTGAGATATAAAATGTTGAGAATGAGAGTGCTCCTGACTTGTGATCCACGCTGAGAGGCTCGGATTTTTCCTCATCGGGCTCGCTCCATTCTCCGGCGTCGTAATGGGTGTATGCTCTTCCGCGCAGGTAGCCGGGCGGTTTGAGGGCTGCGGCTCGGAGGATGATCGTGTCGAACTTTTCTTGCATGTTGTCAGGCAAGGGGATATTGAGGTTCACATTTTTATCGAAGGTTACTCTTGCGCCGGCGTCCTTTTTTTTCATTCCCATCCGCAGGAAATAGAGTTCGTATTGTTTGAGATTGTTTTCGTATCGCATGTAAAGCTTGAAGCCCCCCCAGCAGATAAAAGGCATTATAATCAGTGCCGCGGCCGTGACCAAGGATTTAGTGATGGTGAAGGGTCTTTCCGATTTCTGGAGCCTGGGCCGGGAGATGTTCAGGGCCCACAGTGTGAAGATGATCTGGAAACCCAGTATGAGCGCGAAAAATGTCTGGGGATATTCTCTTATTTCCGAGATAAAGAATGTCATGTTCTTATTTATGAACTTGTAGCTTATTATTTCGCCGCTTAAGAGGTTGGCGGCCAAGGCCATCGAGATGCACGCACCCCTGCTCTCGGGGCCGCTGCGGAAAAATGCGGACATTGCCGCGAGATATATCAGGAAGGGTGCGCTTATATTTGCCTGGAGAAGCCCACTTATAAGTCCCATGCGTTGAGGATCCATCTTCACTACAAGGTCGCCTCCGGCGGCGAGCGCCAGAGCGGTGAGCGCAGCATATATGATGGACCGGTCGCTATATCTGACGCTTTTTGGAACTATCAGTGATGTGATAAGTATCAATAAGGTAACGACTAATATGTGAGGGAGGTCCGAAGCGTAGGCGAAGAGCACTGCGGAAGGCGTGACGATGAGTCCGCAAAGAAGTACGGATGACCTGGATTTTTTTTCAGAGTTGTTCAAGGCAGGTCTGTTCATAATTTTTTTACGCGTCCTTCGAGTATGTCGCGTGCGCTCAGCCGCACCGGTCTTTCAACTCCAGGTTCGTATTCTGAAGCAGTCGCGGCGCCCTCATCGTTCAGGACTATGGTCTTTACGCTGACCCCGAACGATTTGAGATCATTTATAAAACTGCCTCTTTCCTCGTCCATCTTAAGCAGTATTATAACAACGCTTCCGATTCCGGCTATTTCGGACATTACGGAGGGCGAGAGTTTTCGTATTGCGTTTGACGCGCATGGTTTCAGGCATGCAAGAATGTCGAGGATGTTGTCGAAGTATGCCAAGCTTCGGCCTCCCTGAAAGTGATATATCTCAGGGCCGGCCGCAAAAATATCAACAACAAAATCACCCCTGGCAAGGAAGTCCGAAAGGGCGGCCGTTAGCGATATGGCTGCCTCGAAACTGTCCGATGTCTTTCGTTTTTTGAACGGGTGGCGCAGTGGCCTTTCCTTTTCCATGAATGTATCGGTTATTATCGCTATTCTAGTCAGGTGCTCTTCCTGAAACTCCCTTACGATGAGCTCGCCCGCCCTCGCAGAACTGGGCCAGTGGATGTACTTTGTCTCGTCGCCGTCTCTGAATTCTCTGCATCCGTGGAACTCCATAGACTCACCGACCTTCGAGATCATTGACGTACCGTGCGGCTGGTACTTTCTTCCCGATGGAAGCTCCAGTGAGTCAAGGGCAGTAAATGCCGGGTACACCGTGAGCAGGTTATGCTCTTTTGATGCGCAATTCCACCTGAAAATGCAGAAAGGGAAGGCGGTGTCAAGTATCGGCGAGGGTATCTTTATGCGTCCTCTTTTCGAGGGCATGAACCATGTTTCGAGATATGTCGTGCTTCGAGGCGGCAGACAGTCGGTCGATGCGCAGTCTTTCAGCGGAGCCAGTCCTTTTATATTGAATCCGAGGTCTACCGAAACATTCCATGCTGGCAGCATGCGTTTGTTGAATATCTCGTAGCGCACCCTGAACGGTGCTCCAGTCCGCACTCGCTCGGGCATACTTCTACGGAATCCGGCTTTTGGACGAAACAGCAGTCCGACCACAAAGTCTGTCGCGAATATTCCGGCGACCGTGAAAAAGAGAAGCCTGACAGTCGAATCTATGGCAATAAGATTGTAGCCTGTTATGACTGCGAGGAGTACAAACATCATTCTCCCCGGCAGCGTCATAAGTCTTCCCGCCCAAGCGCTTGTCCAGAAGACCACAAGGAGTGTTCTTGACTTGTAATGGTAGTTGAGGAAGGGCGGTGTTTCCACCCATTCGGGGCCTTCCACGAATTTATTCCGGAACTTTCGTATTTTTTCGATGATGTGGTGCATCAGGCGGGAACTTCCGTCCTGTCTATAATGTCTTCTACTACCGAAGCGCTTGTAACACCGGAATATTTTTCCTTGTTCTCAAGCATGATTCTGTGCGCGAGCGTGATTACGGAAAGCCTCTTCACGTCGTCAGGGATAACAAAGCTTCTATTGTTTATATATGCTCTTGACTGTGAACACCTTGAGAGGGTGAGTAAGGCCCTGGGGCTTGCGCCCAGTTTTATCCTGGGGTCGTTTCTGGTACTGTTGATGAGTCTGACCATGTATGCGGCGACGGACTTTTCGATCTCTATTTTGCAGACCTCGTCCTGAATGGCCGTAATGTCATCGCAGCTTAATACGGGACTTATTTCATGGATGGGATCTTTTTCCTTTCGCGAATAGAGAATTTCCATTTCGTGCTCCTCGCTGGGGTAACCGAGCGAGAGCTGCATTGCGAAACGGTCGAGCTGCGCCTCGGGCAGGGGATAGGTTCCGTGATATTCAACGGGATTTTCTGTGGCAATCACGAGAAAGGGCCTTGCGAGATGCATTGTTTTGCCGTCTATCGAGACCTGACGCTCGTTCATAGCCTCGAGAAGAGCTGATTGTGTCCTCGGCGAGGCCCTGTTTATTTCGTCGGCGAGCAGGATATTGGTAAAGATAGGACCCTTGCGGAAGTGGAATTCGCTGTCTTTTGGGTTGAATATTGAAGAACCGATAATATCTGACGGCAGCATGTCCGGCGTGAATTGGATTCTTGAAAACTCTCCGCTTATGGAAAGTGCCAGCGCTTTCGCCAGTGTTGTCTTGCCGACTCCCGGCACGTCCTCCATCAGAACGTTGCCGCCCGCGTACATCGCTGTTATCAGTGACTCTATTACCTCGTCTTTTCCAAAAATCGTTCGTGAGAGGTTCTGTTTGAGTGCCTCGATTTTTTTTCTGAGCATTGGAGGGCCCCGCCTTTTTCCGTTATTAACTTCCATGCTAATATAATCCCTCAAAACGAACAGACAATCCATAAAGCATTCCCCCCCCCTATGGATGGAAAAATGCGCCTCTTCCCGTGATGCAAGGTCTAGATATACGGGTTGCCTGATTTTTCATCGGCGACGGTGGTCGAGGGGCCGTGTCCGGGATATATAATCGTGTCCTGGGGGAGTGTCATTATTTTTTCATTTATTGATTTGATGAGTGCGTTCTGGTCGCCGCCGGGCAGGTCGGTGCGCCCGACTGAGTACATGAAGATAGTGTCGCCTGCGAAAAGGGTATTCATATCCTTGAAGTAGAAGCAGCAACCGCCTTTTGAGTGGCCAGGCGTGTGGATTATTGTGAAGTCGTCAGTATCTGGAGCGGGGGCGGGTTCCGGCAGGTCTTTTGCGGCGGGGACGAAGGGTGTCAGGTTATTGTCCGGACTCTTGTAGAGAGGTATATCATCTTTATGGATAAATACTTTTGATATTCCGAGCAGATTCATAGTTTCTCTGATTCCGCTGATATGGTCAACGTGTCCATGTGTGAGAAGAATCATGGTTTCGGGTGCGTTGAACTCCTTTGCCGCCTTTGCTATCTCGTCTGCGTCACCGCCGGGGTCGATGATGTAAAGCGTTCCGCTCTTGCCTGTTGCGAGGTAGCAGTTTACTTCGAGCATTCCGACAGGGAGCGTGTAGATTCTGTCGCTTATTTTTCTTGCCATAACTGAATTCCTTTTATTTTGCGAGTCTTATTCGTGGGTCGGCCCATGCGTATGCTATGTCGGTAATGAGATTTATAAATATAAAAAGGAAGGCACTTATTATCACAAGTGCCTTCAGCATCTGTATATCGGCGTTCATGAGAGCGTTGATTCCCGCGTAGCCGAGACCTGGGATGAGAAAGAAACTTTCAAGTAGGAGGCTCCCCGTAAAAAGGAAGGGAAGTGTAGTCGATGCCCTCGTAAGTATCGGTACCATCGCGTTTTTCAGCAGATGACGCGAGTAGACGGAAAACGGCGAGCATCCCTTTGCCACAGCGGTCCTCAGATATTCCTTGTTCAGCTCGTTTATGAAGACTGTTCTGTAAAAGCGGACGCTTCCGCCAAGCCCGCTTACGATACCGGTTATCACGGGAAGGAAGAGGAAGGTTATTCCGCCCCATCCGCAGACGGGGAAGATATTGAAGTAATACCCCAGATACCACTGTGCCGCTATTATGAGGACGAGAAAGCTTATGCTCATTCCGGCGACTGAAAGCAGGACGATTGTCCTGTCGGTCCAGCTGTTTCTGAAAGCCGTTGAAATCAGCGCCAGTATTATACCGATTATCATCTCGCCGAAGAATATCGGAAGCATGAGCGCGAGCGAAGGCCAGAGCCCGCGCCATAGTACGCGGTTGACGGGTTCCTTCGTGACGAGTGTTCTTCCAAAATCAAAAAGCTGTATGTACGGGAACTCCCCTTTGAACGAGACTATTTCCTGTATTGCGGAAAGGAACTGGCTGTCGAACGCCGAGTCCTGCGCCCGTAAAAATGCCACTTCAGAAATTTTCGCATTGCCTTCCGGTGACATGATTTCTACGGTTTCGGCGGAACTTTCCAGCGGCGCCAGTATTTCAGTTTCCGAAGGACTGAAAAAGCTTCTGCCGTTTACGCTTATCGTTCCCTTAAATTTTATCCGTGACGCGATTGAAATATTATTCATTTTGAAATTCCGCCGAAAGATGATTTTCCCCTCTTTTTCAAGCGCAATATATTTATTTTCGAGCGTGTAAGGATTGATTAACTGTATGCCTGGGAAATCCTTTTTTTCTGAAAAATCGGCGGAACAGAATATCTCAGTCTTGCGCCAGTGCCCCCAGAAGAGCGGTTTGTCGCTGCCGATGGCGGTGCGGAGGTCTTCGACTTCGCGGGGCAGCGGATTTTTCCCGAGCATCGCGGCGGCCGGGTCGCCGGAGGAAAGACGGAAGAGCGCGAAGGTGAGTATTATCACTCCCGCCATTATAAAAAATGAGTACAGAGTCCTTTTGACTATATAGCCTAGCATCGTATTCCTTACCTTTTTCCGGAAAAAGTAAGTTATCACTGCAAATTATATTTATCAAAGCCCGGAAGATTTAACATTAAACTAATAGTCTCCTCATAATCGGGATATTGAATTTTGAGATAATTCACTGATATTAAAACTTATAAAATAGGAGCATGATATGCTAAAGAATTCTTTGATATTTGTTTCCATCGCGTTTCTTGCCGGATTTACCGCTCTTGCCACGGAAGAAATTCACATTGGTGCCCTTATTCCCGAAAAGGGTGTGCTGGAAAAAGAGGGGAAACTTGTCAGGATTGCCCTCGAACGAGCTAAGGAAAATATTAACGAACGCTTTCAGCAGCGGGATGAATACAAGGTTTATCTCTCATGCGAGGGAACTGACCCCGATACACCCGCCTCTGCGCTTGAAAAGCTTAAGGCATTGAAGAGTAAGGGTGTAAATGTCGTCGTCGGTCCAGCTACGGATGCCGAACTTGCTGCTGTTAAGGATTTTGCCGACAAGGAAAAAATAATACTCATAAGCTATGGCTGCACTTCTATGGCTTATGCCGTTGCGGACGATAACATCTTTAGAGTACTTCCCGATGACTGTTCGCCATCCGCCGGATTGTCGAAGCAGATTTCCACAGACAAGGTGGCAGCCGTTATCATATTGGAGAAGGGCGACGCCTTCGGCAAGGCCCTCGGCGGCGTGCTGAAGGAATCGCTCGGCAAATCCAAATGCAAAGTCATTGAAGAAATACAATATTCGCCTGATCTTAAAGACATTTCGACTGTTCTCGCGGAACTCGAGAAGAAAGTGGCGGAAGTTTCAAAAAAATACGGCGAAGGCAAGCTTGCCGTGGTCGTGGCAGCCGCATCCGGAATCCTCTGTCAGGGTGCGTCATGTTCGGTATCCTGCGATATAAATACTGTCAAGTGCGAAAATCTCTCCATTTTGAAGGAGGCCGCTAAATTTCCAGTTTTTTCGAAGGTCAGATGGTACCTTGCATCTTCTCCGGACGAAAAATGCGTCAACATGGTGAATGAGGACAAGGCCCTCGCCGACTTCCTTGTCAGAAGCAGACTCCTCTATCCGGAAATAATATTCAATGAGACTGACGAATTTCTTGAACTGCGCACGGAGTTGAAGAAGGCCGCGTCCGGCGAAAGTCTTTCCGCCTATCCCTTCGCGGCATATGATGCCCTCGGGCTTGCGGTCGATGTAACTAAAAACTGCATAGCCTCCGGCAGAACAGAGTTTCGTTGTCTCAAGGAAGATCTCGGATCAAGAGCAAGGTTCTCCCACGGCATAACCGGTTTTGCCGAGCTCAATGAAAAAGGCGACAGGGTTGCAGGCGATGTTGATTTTATGCAGTTGATGGCAACCGGTTCTTCATTTGAATGGGTGCCGGTCTCCAGATACTTTGCTTCCGGCGACACATGTTTTTCTCTTGAAAAAACGCCCGATGAGAGACCCAAAGCCACCCCTCTCAAAGATAATAAAATGTTCCCCGTAAAGTAAATACAACGCTTTTTCAAAGTCCGCGAAGTTAAATATTCTTCCGCGGACTTTTTTTATTTAAACGGCCATTTTTTTGCAGCCAAATCCGGAGATTCGGAGTCGCTTCTTCAAATCCGCGGTTCGCGTCTTCATTGATTTTTTTGCAAAATGGTTATAAAAAAGGCTTTTGGATGCTATCTTAAGTGCCTTTTGCAGAATGTAAATACAAGGAGCCTTTCAGATGAGCAGCGAAGCCGAAATGCCGAAAGCGTATGAACCTTCGGCGGTTGAAGATAAGTGGTACCCGCATTGGGAAACTAAAGGATATTTCAGAGGCCGTCCCAACCCCGCTAAAAAACCATATTCCATCGTCATACCGCCGCCGAACGTGACAGGCATCCTGACAATGGGGCACGTGCTTAACAACACCCTTCAGGACATTCTTATAAGGTGGCACCGGATGCAGGGGCATGAAGTCTGCTGGTTTCCCGGTACCGACCACGCCGGAATCGCCACCGAAAGCAAAGTCGAAAGAATGCTCAAGGAAAAGGAAAATACCGGACGCGATAAGCTCGGCCGCGAAGAATTTATCAAGCGCGTATGGGAATGGAAAGAGCAGTACGGCGGCACAATCATTCAGCAACTCCGCAAGCTGGGTACGTCCTGCGACTGGGAAAAAGAACGCTTTACCATGGACGAGGGCTTGAGCCACGCCGTCCGCAAGGTCTTCGTAGAGCTTTACAACAAGGGTTATATCTATCGCGGCCGCCGCATGATCAACTGGTGTCCGGTCTCAAAAACAGCCCTCTCCGATGAAGAAGTTATATACAAGGAAAGCAACGGCAAATTCTATCACTTCCGTTACCCGCTGACGGACGGCTCCGGTTTTCTGGCGATTGCGACGACGCGTCCCGAGACCATGCTCGGCGACTCCGCTGTGGCTGTTCATCCGGACGATCCGCGGCATAACCATCTTATCGGCAAGACCGTTGACCTTCCTCTTACGAACCGCAAAATCCCCGTCATCGGAGACGAGCATGCTGACCCCGAAAAGGGTACTGGCTGTGTAAAGATAACTCCCGCCCATGATCCGAACGACTTCGCCGTAGGCCAGCGTCATAATCTCGAATTCATCAATGTTATGAACAAAGACGCGTCCATGAACAAGACCGCAGGCCCCGAATTTGAGGGACTCGACCGTTTTGAATGCCGCAAAAAAGTCCTGAAGATGATGGATGAGCTCGGATTCCTTGATAGAATAGAAGATATTGTCCACAGCGTCGGCCATTCCGAGCGCGGCGACGTGCCGATTGAAACAATGCTCAGTGAACAGTGGTTCGTCAACATGTCCGAACTGGCAAAGCCCGCAATGGATGCGGTCAGGACAGGCAAAATAAATTTTCACCCGGACCGCTGGGCGAAAACCTACTTCCATTGGATGGAGAATATAAAAGACTGGTGTATAAGCCGTCAGATATGGTGGGGCCACCGAATTCCAGCATGGTACAACGAAAAGACCGGCGAGACATATGTCGGACTCGAAGAGCCTTCCGCGCCCGGCCCCTGGAGGCAGGACGAGGACGTGCTTGACACCTGGTTCAGCTCATGGCTCTGGCCCTTTTCGATAATGGGCTGGCCAGACAAAACGGAAGATCTCAAATACTTCTACCCCACAAGCGACCTTGTTACGGGGCCCGACATAATATTTTTCTGGGTCGCCAGGATGATTATGGCGGGTTACGAGTTCATGGGGGAACTGCCGTTCCGCAACGTCTATTTTACGAGCATTATCCGCGACGATCTCGGACGTAAACTCAGCAAGTCGCTCGGCAATTCGCCCGATCCGCTAGATGTTATAAAGCAGTACGGCGCGGACGCTCTGCGTTTTTCCATAATCTATATCGCACCCGTTGGCATGGACATACGTTATAGCAATGATAAGTGCGAGCTCGGCAGGAACTTCGCGAACAAGCTCTGGAACGCGTGCCGTTTCAGAAAGATTCAAGGAGAGCTTTCGCCGAACTTTAAAGACTTGTCAGGCATAGAGCTGGGCAAGCTTTCCCCCGATGAGACGTGGATAATCTCGCGTCTCGAGGGCTGTGCCGACAGCGTGAACAAGTCGCTGACGGATTTCCAGTTTCATATGGCGACACATGAAATATACGAACTGGTATGGAGCTCCTTCTGCGACTGGTTTATTGAGTCCTGCAAGGTCCGCATACACTCAGGGGGCGAAGAGAAGGTTCAGGCGCTTGCCGTGCTCGACTTCGTGCTTTACAAAATACTCCGGCTCCTCCATCCATTCATGCCGTTCATTACCGAAGAACTTGCCCACCAGATGGGCTTCCTGAAGGATGGCGACAGCATAATGTTTGCCGAGTACCCGGGAAGCGGCGATGCCGTCTCCGTAAGTGGAAAAGACGTCGCGGTCATAGGAATGGTCGAATCGAAGTTCCAGCTCATAAGGGCAGGGCGCAATCTGAGGGTTTCATCCGAGATACCCGCAGGGAAAAAGCTCAATTATTATATTCAGGCTGTGAATCCGGAAATGGCCGGGTTCCTGAAATCGGAAACCGATTCGCTGAAACGGATGCTGAACGCCGAAAATCTTGAAATAGCACTCGAGCCTTATCCGGCCGACGACGGGCAGGCTCCGTCGATGATGGTCGATGCCGGAAACATATATCTTCCATTGAAAGGCGCGATAGATGTCGACTCGGAGCTTAATAAACTCGCGAAACAGCGCGATGATCTCATTAAATGGATAAGTGCTTCAATGGCGAAACTTTCAAACGAGAAATTTGTCGCTAAAGCCCCCGGGAACGTTGTTGCCGAGGCGAAAGCACACCTCGCCGAGATGGAAGATAAGCTTTTACGAGTAGAAGAACTTATAAAGTCCCTGAGCTGAGGAGACGGAATGTCTTTGGTTGAAGTACAGGATCTTAAAACGTGGTATCCCGTTAAAACCGGGCTCTTCTCTGCTAAAAAGCATGTGAAGGCGCTGGACGGGGTTTCATTCAATATCGAAAAGGGCGAGACTGTCGGACTCGTGGGCGAGAGCGGATGCGGCAAAAGTACACTCGGCCGCACATTGATGTGCCTTGAACGGCATAAAAGCGGGGCTTACAGGATAGACGGTGTTGACATAAGCGGACTTTCGGGTTCAGAACTCAGGAAGGCGCGGAGCTCGTTCCAGATGATATTTCAGGACCCTTACGGCTCTCTGAACCCCAGAATGACGGTGTGCAGGATGCTTGACGAAGTGCTTTGTCTGCATACAAAGTTCTCCACACAGGAAAGAAAAGATAGAATAGCCGAACTTTTGAAGATGGTAGGGCTTCCGCTTCAGGCGATGGAGCGTTATCCGCACCAGTTCAGCGGCGGACAGCGTCAGCGGATAGGAATAGCGCGTTCGCTGGCGGTAAATCCGAAGTTTATCGTCGCGGACGAGCCGGTATCGGCGCTTGACGTAAGTGTCCAGGCACAGATAATAAACCTCCTTAGGGATATACAGTCCAAGACATCGATAGCATATCTTTTTATAGCGCACGACCTTGCGGTCGTGGAGCACATCAGCAGCAGAATACTCGTGATGTACCTGGGGAGAATCGTTGAAAGCGGCCCCGCCCGCGAGATATGCTCAAACCCACTCCATCCCTACACAAAGGCGCTTATTTCAGCGGTACCTTCGATTGACCCGGCGACCCGCCGCAACAGGATATTTCTTCCCGGCGATGTGCCGTCGCCGCTTGATCCTCCGCACGGCTGCCCCTTTCATCCGCGTTGTCCGATCGCCCGTGCGAGGTGCTCAGAGGAGGTTCCAGCGCTTTTTCCTGCTGATTCTTCCGGCGAACGTCATTCGGCGTGTTTTTTTGCATCGGAAGTTCCCGCGATGTAGCTCTCTTCGGCAAAGGGCATGAAAAGCATCTTGCCGGCTTGAAAATAGGCCCTTCCGGGGCTTAAGTACTGGCTACGTAAATTTTTAGATATTGAGCGCCTGGATCTGAAAGGTTTTTAATATGACCAGCTATTCTTGTCCGCACTGCACAACTGACTTTGAGTCGGAAGTTGGTGCCGACGAAGTTATATATTGTCCGCATTGCAATGCCATTGTTGATTTCCCTCCCGACGAGGAGTTGACGCCGGGCCGCCGCGTAGGTGGGTTCGAGATTGTTGAGTTCCTCGGGCGCGGCGGCATGGGCAACGTGTATCTTGCCACCCAGATTTCGATGGACAGGCCGGTAGCCCTGAAGATTCTGCCAAAAGCCCTTATTGTTGACAGGCCGAGCGTGGAGCAGTTCATGAATGAGGTGAGGATGACCGGGCGCATGGAACATCCGAACATAGTTACCGCGCTTGACGCTGGCGAGGACGACGGGCTTTACTATTTCGCAATGTCGTTCGTAAAAGGCGAGGACCTTGAGAAGCGGATAGAGCGGATTGGATTTATTCCCGAAAAGACCGCTATGAAATATATCCTTCAGATATCGGAAGCCCTTGATTACGCGCTTAAAAAGCATAATCTCATCCACAAGGACATAAAGCCGGGCAATATAATGGTTAACGAGAACGGCGAGGCCTTTCTTCTTGACATGGGAATCGCCCAGAAAATAGGCGAAGGCGAAAAAAAACTCCATATCGAGGGATCTCCATTTTTTATGAGCCCCGAACAGACAAGAAATGAAACGTTGAACTGGAGCAGCGATCTCTATTCGCTCGGTGCGACGCTGTACAATATGATCGTGGGGGTTCCGCCCTATGACGACACGGATGTCATGAATATAGTAAGAATGCACAGTGAGGCTCCTTTCCCACCGCCGGTATCAAGAAACAGGGATGTTGAGATATCGCAGCAATGCGTCAGGCTTCTGCAGACGATGATGGCGAAGAGTCCTCTTGACCGATTTGCTTCCTGGGAGGAATTCCAGAAGAGTGTAAAAAATATTATAAAGCCCAAAAAGTCCGCCTCCCACAAGAAGGCAATATCCACAAATACCACCAGAGTGATAAAGAATATCCCGCAAAAAAGACGATCTTTTCATGACAGCTCCAGCCATAGGGTGCTGGTTATAAGAGAAGATAAGAACGCGCTTCTGCCGTTGATAAAAACCCTTGCTTTTTTTGCGCTATTGGCGGTTTGTGCCTTTTTCGGGATGCGTTATTTTATGGATTCTCAGGCAAAGAAAGGCCTTCAGGAAGCATCCTCTTACATGAAGCATTTGTCCTATAATGAGGCGGATGCATTGATGCTTATAAGACTGACACTCCGTCGGGCTGATGGCTTTTTTGTGAGTCCGTCGGCAAAGGCGGAAGTTCTCAAGGGCTGTGATGAGCTAAAGGCAGCGATTGATAATAAAATTTATTTGCGTAATACCTTCGATTCCAATTTGAATAAGGCCAATGAAATATATTCCGGAGCTTTTGAGTTTCTCAGGAAAAGACAGCTGAGCAGTGCTAAGATAGCCTGCGACAACGTCATGATCATACTGGAAAAGCTGGAGGCCCCCACAAAACTTGACAAGGACAAGCTCGATATGCTGCTGGAATCCGTCAGGACAATGCGCTCTAAAATAGACGAGGCTCTTTCGAAGAGAGATAAATGACGCTTTATCACCTACGGCTTCTATCTGCCTTAGACATAACAGGAAAACAAAACAGGACAAAATCATGACAAAAGGAAAGATGTACATATTTTGGGCATTGCTTTTGGTATACGCAATGCTTATTTTCGGACTCAATCTGGGCAACCCAGGCGTCTATGCGGCTCAAGAGGGAAGGGCGGGCGTTATTGCCCGTAATATGATAAAGTCCGGCGACTATATGACTATGACCTTCAAGGACAATCATACCACAGAAAAGCCCATATTCTGCTATTGGGTATATTCCGGTTTCTGTAACTGGCTCGGTGTTACGGAAGTCGCGGTAAGGCTTCCATCCGCAATCGCGGCAGTCATTACGGTTCTGTTGTCCTGCTATCTGGGAGGTAAAATTTATGGCGCAAGTACCGGTTTTCTGACCGGCTTTATACTGTCATCAATGGTATCTTTCGTAAACCTCGGAAGGATTGCGAGGATAGATGCCATTCTCTGCATGTTTTTCATGCTTGCGATGATACTTTTTTACAAGGCCTACTTGGAAAAAAAGAAACCGGTACCGCTCTTTATATATCTGTTTTATGTGGTGCTCGCGGTGAGTGTTTTGGTGAAGGGGCCGGTATCGGTGGTACTCGCCGGCCTTATCATTCTGGGGCTTGCCGCTAAACACAGGAACTGGAAAATGCTTTGGGAAATGAAGCCGTTCAGCGGTTTTTTAATAGGTACCCTTATCGCTCTTCCATGGTATGTTTATGAAAGTGTAAAGACAAACGGAAGTTTTGCGCTGGACTTCCTCTGGAACCAGAATATGGACAGATTCCTGGGGCTTAATACCGAATACTGCGAAGGCAAGAGAAAGACCACCTTCTTTTATTTTCCAAACCTTCTTGCGGGCGCGCTGCCGTGGTCGGTTTTCTTCCCCTTCGGTCTCTGGCAGTTCCGTAAAAAGTTTCTCAAATTCAGGATGGAAACGGATTTTCTGATTATTTGGTTTGCGGCGGTCTTCTGTTTCTTTTCCTTTTCGTTCATCAAACGCGGAGACTATATTCTTCCGCTTTATCCGGCGGCGGCGATACTTCTCGCACATTTCATCACATGGGGTGAAAAGCAGAGAAGTCTGAGCCTTTCGAAGTACTGGGTATGGATATGGGCCTTTCTTGTGCTGGTGTTCGGGATATTCATGAGCGCGGTTTATTCCGGCGTTGTGCAGGATTTCGCGGCCCGGGCTGCAAGCGGGAATACGCCTTTTGTCGGCGAGCGCGACGCTAAAACCCTTCTTCAAATATGCGAGCTTGTGAGTCCGTATTTCTGGTATGCTTCACTTGCGGGGCTGATCTCTTTCGGTGCAGTTTTCGTATGCGGTTATTTTTTCGAACGCGGCAATATTGTTAAGGGCGCGATGGGGCTTGCGTGCATTTTTCTGATTTTCAACAGCATCTTCGTGCAGTGGCTGCAACCGTATACCGACAATACCTACAGAAGCGTGAGAGATTTCATGCTGAGGGCTGAAAAGCATATTCCGAAAGACGAGGTAGTTGCGTATTTTAAGATATCAAATATGGAGGAAGCCGTCTTCTATCTTGACCGCGATTATAGTAAGCACTGGACGGATAAGGAGCTGCTCGACGAGTCAGGAACGAAACTCAAATATAAATATATATTCTGCCCACCCGAAAATTATGACGATATTCCGCCGTGCTACCGTCGGCACACGCTGCTTATCGACAGTACTCCCGAGGGGCATCAGTATCCAATGGCACTTATCGGCCCGAAGGAAGAAAAGGATACTAAATGACTACCATGCCCGGAGAATTCAGCTTCAGGCTTAAACCTTACAGGATAGCCCTTCTTCTTTTTTCCGCGAGCCTTCTGCTTTTCTTAATCGGCCTTAACGAGTGCAATTTCGTTAGGCTCTCATGTCGCTTCGGTATCTTTGCCAAGGAGATGGTAGCTTCCGGAGGCCTCCACATATTTCCGACGCTTTACGGTGAGCCGTATCCCGATTATCCCTCAACTTTTACATTTCTTACCGTGCTCGCATCGCGTCTTCCCGGCGGAGTAACTTTGCTTTCCTGTGCTTTTCCCTCCGCTGCCGCGGCAGCCCTGACGCTTGTCCTGATATATTTTACGGGCGCGCTCTATTCTAAGGAGCTGGGTATCAGGGCGCTGCTGATAACTATCGGAACTTACGGTTTTGCGGCGGCGGCGCGTGCTCCTGTTCCCGACCATTTTGTAGCGCTCTTTGCGGTGGCGGCCTTTTATTTCACTGTCCGGCCCCTGCTCTTCAATTCTTCAAAACTTCTTTGGCTGATTGTTCCTTTATGCCTTATCGGCGGCTTTATTTTTCGAGGGCCGCTGGGCGCGGTTCTGCCGGGTGCGGTCGTTTTCTCGGTACTTGTTGTGGAGCGGCGCTGGAAACTTATCTTTCTTTTCGGAGCTGTTTCGGCTTTTGTCCTGGCTTTATGCGTCGGCGGTCTGCTTTACCTTGCGTATTGCGAGGGAGGCGATAAACTCGTTAAATCCGTTGTCGACGCCCAGTTTTCCGGGCGTTTTTCAAAGGCTAAACCTTTTTACTACTACTTTACGAGCGGTGCCGGGATTTATTTTCTTTCATTTATAAGCGCGATTGCCGCTGTCGCAGTCAACTGGAAAAAGATGTGGGATAAAAATTCGGATGAACTTTCCATTAGGTTGTTGAGGCTTTTTGCCGCCTGGGCGCTTATCATCTTGGTCGGATTGAGTATTCCTGGAACAAAACATGCCCGTTACCTCCTTCCGATGGTCCCGGCGCTTTCGCTTGCTGGCGCGTTTATTTTTGAAGCCCCTGCCGCGACTCGTGCTATAAGCGGAATACTGATTTTTTTAAGATTTCTTCCATTTATCATTCTTGCCTTGGGGTTCTCCGCTCTGGCGGTTTTTAGTATATTTAAAATCCCCTTTGGTTTTCCGGTGGTCGCCTTTGCCGGTTCATTTCTGATACTTTGCTATGCCGCTATTTTTACGGTGAAAAGGCAATCCTCCGCCGGGGCCGCGGACTTTATCAAGCTTGCGGTCGGCGTGTTTTCCGTGCTTTTCCTGCAAATTACGGTCATTGAGCCGGTCGAGCAGTCGATGGAGGACAGCGCTCCTTTCGTGCGCTCCGTAGAGCGCGTCCGCTATGGCAGGAATCTTGTTTTCTATGATATGGGACCCGACGGCGACGAACTCAAATATCTCGTAAATCTTGAAAAAACATTCAGGCCTGAATTTATCTACAAACCGGGCGATATTTTGAAACAGAAGGATTCCGTGATAATAATAAGGACGAAGGATTATAAAAAACTTTCAGCAGAAATCAGGGACAATCTTATCCTTCTCTCCGAAGGCAGAGTCGGCAGCAAAACCAGCTTCGCCCTCATTCCCGCACCGCAGAGCCCCGCAAAACCATCGGCGGCGGAATCGCTGTGAAGTTCCTCCCGCCGGGCAATCTGGATTTTGTCAACGTCCCTCCCTGCCTCTGAGAGCGACCCTTTGCCGGCTCCGGATTGCGGGAAATAAATATAATTGAAGCCTCCTCTGGAAAATAATCGTTTTAGCCGTTATAATTCCCTTTCCACTTTTAAACTTTACAAGGTACTGAAATGAAATCTGGTTTTTATGACATAAGTTCCGAAATCTGGGAGAAGAAATATCGTTACAAGGGTAACGGTTCTGTTCCCGTCGATAAAAATATTTCCGAAACGATGCTGAGAGTCGCAAGGGCTTGCGCTTCAAAGGAAAAAGATAAGAAGAAGTGGGAAAAGCGCTTCGCTTCTATGCTAGGCGACATGCGCTTTATCCCGGGTGGTAGAATAATCGCAAACGCCGGTACTCCGCGCGAACAGGCAACGATGTTCAACTGCTATGTAATGAATACGATAGACGACTCGATAGAGGGCATATTCGATGCCGTAAAAGAGTCCGCTCTGACCCAGAAGCAGGGCGGGGGAGTCGGCTTCGACTTCTCAACGATTCGTCCGCGCGGGGCCGAAATAAAGGGATGCGAGGCCGAATCTTCGGGCCCCGTGAGTTTCATGCAGGTCATGGACTCCACCTGCCGCACAATCATGAGCGCGGGCCAGCGCCGCGGTGCGCAGATGGGCGTCATGCGCTGCGACCACCCCGATATAGAACAGTTCGTGACGGCAAAGCGGAACAATGCCGCGCTCCAGATGTTCAATCTTTCCGTCGCGGTTACCGATAAATTCATAAAGGCAGTGAAAAATAACGAGGACTGGCAGCTTGTTTTCAAGGGAAGAATATACAAGACCATTCACGCCGTGGAGCTTTGGAATTTGATAATGAAGTCAACCTATGACTTTGCCGAGCCCGGCTTTATTCTGATAGACAGAATCAATAAGATGAACAACCTCTACTACTGCGAGGAAATCCGCGCCACAAACCCCTGCGGAGAACAGCCTCTGCCGCCCTACGGCGCGTGTCTGCTCGGTTCCGTGAACCTCACGAAATTCGTCAAAAAAGCGTTTACGGCACAGGCTGAGGTCGATTTCAAATTGATTGAGGCCACCGTTTCCGATGCCGTCCGCCTGCTCGACAATGTGATAGATCTTAGCAACTATCCTCTTGAAGTACAGAGGAATGAGGCCTTTTCCAAAAGAAGGATGGGCCTTGGCATAACCGGCCTAGCCGACCTTTTTATTTTTATGGGTATCCGCTACGGCTCCGAAGAGTCCGTCAGCCTTGCCGGGAAAATAATGAAAACAATCACATGTTCGGCCTACAGCGCAAGTTCCGCGATAGCAAAGGAAAAAGGTTCGTTCAAATTATTTGACAAGGAGAAATATCTGAAGGGCGAATTCATTTCCGCGCTTCCCGCCGCAGTGAAGAAGGAGATAGCCTCCAACGGAATAAGGAACTCCCACCTAATCTCAATCGCACCGACGGGGACGATAAGTCTTTTCGCCGACAATGTCTCAAGCGGGCTGGAGCCAGTCTTTGCCTTTACCTACACAAGGAAAATACGTAACGGGCATGAGCATGACGTAAACGAGGTCAGAATTTCAGATTTAGCCTACAGAAAATATATTGAGATGAATGGCCCCAATTCCGCCAAAAAGCTTCCGCCTTATTTTGTCACAAGCGCGGATATAACACCGGGCGAGCACATCGAAATGCAGGCGGAGCTCCAGAAGTATGTAGACAGTTCCATCTCGAAAACAATCAATGTTCCGCCTGATTTTCCGTTCGACGATTTTAAAAATATCTATATGAAGGCATATGACAAGGGACTTAAGGGCTGTACCACGTTCAGGCCATCCGAACATATTACCGGAGTCCTTGTAAGGGATGAAGAACAGCCGAAGAAGTCGGCAGACGCTCATAAGGCTCCCGCCAAGAGACCACAGGAGCTTGAGGGGACGACCTATAAGATCAAAACGCCCCTTTCTCCGGATGCTCTTTACGTTACGATTAACGATGTTATCGGCGAGAACAGACAGCGCCGCCCCTACGAGGTATTTATCAATACGAAGAACCTCCAGCATTTCAGTTGGATTGTCGCAATGACCCGCCTCATATCATCGGTTTTTCGCCATGAGGCCGATCCGTCATTCCTTGTCGACGAGCTCAAGAGTATATATGATCCCAACGGCGGCTATTTCAGCGAAGGTGCCTATGTTCCGTCGCTTGCCGCCGATATAGGCAGGGTTATTGAGAAGCATCTTGAGAAAATAGGTCTTGTCCGCGCAAAGAAGAAGGTCAGTGCTTCGAGTGTCAAGTCTGATGCCGTTGCCGCTTCAAATTCAAGTTACATGTTCTGTCCGAACTGTAACGAGAAAGCCCTTCTTTCTCAGGAAAACTGTTTGAAGTGTTTCAGTTGCGGCTACAGCAAGTGTTCTTAACAGGCAAAATTAATATAATTCAGGAGTTTCGGGTAAAAAATGTTGTACATATTGTCTTCTCTTCAGGAATATTTCGGGCCGTTCAGACTTTTTGAATATGTTACGTTCCGTGCGGGCGGTGCGGCGTTTACCGCCATGATGATAGGTTTCATTCTAGGCCCCTCTACAGTAAGGATGCTCAAGCAGTTCAGGGCCGCGGCTCCAACACGGCTTGCGGGCCTCGTGGACGAGAAATTCATAGACCGTAACAAGGACAAGACCCCGAGCATGGGCGGTGTCCTGATTATTTTCAGCATAACTATTTCCACATTTCTTTGGGCGATGCTTTCCAATCCGCTGGTCATCGTTTTCCTTGCGACACTGCTTACTCTCGGCGCGCTTGGTTTTCTTGACGATTATTCCAAGATACTCAAGAAAGGCGGGGTGTCGGGGCGTACAAAACTTGTCTTTCAGTTCCTCATTGCCTTTGTCGCCATTTATTTTCTGGACGCCTGCCATGAGACGGGCGACAATCTATCCAAGCTCATGCTTCCCTTTTATAAGGTACCGATATATATAATGCCGTTTCCGCTTGCGTTTCTTTTTTCTTCGCTTGTTGTCGTCGGTTCCTCAAATGCCGTGAACCTTACCGACGGCAAGGATGGTCTTGCGGTCGGCTGCGCTATTTTCTGTACGCTTACATATGCGGCTTTTTCATATCTCTGCGGACACCGTGTATTTGCGGAATATCTGCATATACCTTTTATTCCCGGCGCGAGCGAGGTCGTGGTTTTCGCCGCCGCGATCATGGGCGCGTGTATCGGCTTTCTCTGGCATAACTGCCACCCGGCTTCAATGTTCATGGGGGATACCGGGAGCCTACCGCTTGGCGGGGTAATCGGTCTCCTGGCGGTGCTTGTGAAGCAGGAATTGGTGCTGGTTATTGTAGGAGGCGTATTTGTGATAGAGGCGCTTTCGGTGATGATACAGGTTACGAGTTTCAAGCTTTTCAAGAAAAGGGTTTTTCTCTGCACCCCGATACACCACCACTTTGAACAGCTCGGCTGGACGGAAACTCAGATAGTTGTCCGCTTCTGGATACTTTCGGGGATTTTCGCGCTGATCGGACTTTCGACCCTCAAGCTGCGTTGATCCAATCCTATTTGCTTCTCAGTTCGAGCTTGTTTATCTGTCCGTGGCAATAGGGGCTGAGGCCTTCTGTTGTGAGAAGTTTTTCTGCGGACGAGTCGGATTTTAGATGTGCTTCGAAGAATAAGAGCATCGCGGCTCGGACTATTCTCTGAACGTCTGGACGGGTCTTGGAAGGGACACGTGTCATTCTTGTCCCGCCGTTGTCGGAGAAGTCGAGGTGATTCGCCGTTTCGAGCCATAGAAATTTATTCTGACCGTTTGATTTTGGCCAGAGAGCGAAGTCTTCATAGCGCCGTATGGGAGGCAGTGCGTTTTGCTGTTTATCCTTAGTTCCCGAAATTCCCATAAGCGGAATACTCAGGGGCAAAAAACATTCTGGCGTGAAGAATGGCAAATTCGCGCTTTGCGGGGAAAGCGCGAGGCCGCAGGCGACCCTTTTGTCGCTGAGGTCAGGGCCAGGTCCTTCTCCGGGGGGAACGGGCGGAGTCAGCTCATCGAGGGCAGGGCGCATTCCGCAAATGAGCATTGTTGTAAACGCGCCGTAGGAGTGACCCATGACGCCTATTTTTTTTATGTTTATCCTGCCGCGGAGTTTTTCGTGGGATGTGTTCCATTCTTCGGCTTTGTTGATGGCGAAGCTTACGTCTTTGGGTCGGTTCATTACCTCATCTGAATCCCTGAGCATGCCGCTCAGGTTTTTCATGACGCGGAGGCCTTTCGTTAGTTGTCTGGTATTGCTGCCTTTGTGTTCGACGCATATTACGGCATAGCCGTGTGAGGCCAGATGCTGCGCATGGGCATAGTGCGCGTCGACATTGCCACCCGCGCCGTGTGAAGCTATTATGAGCGGGAATGGCCCGCCTTCCTTCGGGATATGTATTTTTATTGGAACTTTGCGCCCGCTTCTTGCGCTGTCGGCAAGGTCCTGAAATTGCAGTATTTCAGTAGTCAACGGGCCTTTTGACGAAAAATCTACAGCACGGGAAGATTGCCCCAAGCAGACGGGAAGCAGCAGCAAAATGATTCTTACATAATTCATATTACGAGCCTATTTCCCATTACAATAAGCATGAAATTAAGGATATTCAATATTTCCGCGTGCTTCATCTTTGTCACGGGTGATGAAAATTTGACCATGACGGGAAACTGAGCTTGTCATTTGCGGATTTGAATGTTAATTACAGAATGCCAGGCGTTTTTTTCGGGGTTCAGGAATATATTAAGGGGACAATATGAAGATAGAATACGTGAATCCTTTTGTGGAGGCGACAGTCCATACCTTTAAATCCATGTGCGGAGTCGAGCCCGAGCGTGAAGGGAAGCTGGAACTGAAGGAGTCCGGTTTCATCTCTACATACGACCTGCTCGGAGTTATCGGATTGTCTGGCGGCGTAAAAGGCGCGGTTCTGATGACCATGAATCTGGATGTGGCCCGCAAGGCAGTTGGAGCTTTTCTCATGGAGGAAATCCCGGAAGCTAACAACGACCTGATGGATGGCTTCGGCGAAATCCTCAATATAATAGCTGGCGCGGCGGCGGCGAAGCTTGAAGGCATGCATGTAAACCTGGCGCTTCCGACCGTGGTGATGGGGAAAAACCAGCAGATGCACGCGAAGCAGGGATCTCCTTGGATTGTTATTCCCATGAAATTCCCGGAATGGGGGAAATTTTGCCTGGAAGTGTCGATGGAGACAAATTAGAGACATGTCTGGAAAACTCAGAACTTTAATGATAAAAATGTGAAAAAAAAACGACTGACAATATTTTTAACTGTATTTCTCTTTGCGGAGGCTTTCGCTCTTTTGATAGGATTCTGGCCTTTTTTTTTCAACGCAAAGCCGGAGACACGCCGTGCGTTGAGGCTTGGAATTGTGCCTGAGATATCGGAAAAGAAGAGTGTCGAGGAGTGGTCTGTCTTTTTCAGCCGCTTTGAAAATGAAAGATTGTTCAAGGTTTTGCCGTATTTCGCATCGTCCGGTGAAGAGGCCGTTAATGGACTTGCGTATGGATCGCTGGACATGCTTTACACCGATGCCGGCGTCTATCTTGTTCTGAAGGGAAAGCTGAATTCGAGGGCGATAGCTTATCAGATGCTGGACGCAGAGGAGAAGGAAAAAAATAGAGCGATATTGGTTGCCGGGCCGGGCCGCCGTTATCTTTCCCAATTGAAGGGCGCACGTTTGATACTCACTGAGAAAAACTCGCTTTCCGGAAGTATAATGCCGTCATTATACCTCTCTGGCAAACTGAAAAAGCCTCTTAAAGACTGTTTTTCTTCAGTATCTTATTCCGTGTCGCAAAAAAATTCTTTGGAGATGCTGAAGTCAGGTCAAGCGGATGTTATCGCCTTAAACTTTATGCAATATACGCAACTGATAAAGGATTTTCCTGAGCTTGACGGCGATTACAGCGTGATATGGATGTCTCCTGTATTGCCGTCTCCGCTTATATGCACCGTGCCGACGAGCCCGTTAGCCGATACGGATACGGTCAAGAATTTCGAGAAGGAGCTTGAAAAAATTTCCGCTAAACGGAAGTATAATCTGAATTTCAGCTCAAAAATATTCGCGCCGGTTGACTTTGAGTATAAGAAAGAGCTTGCGGAGCTTGAAAAGTTGTTTGATGAATATAAAGATAATACGGGCGGGGAATGCGTCAAGTAAGGCCCCCGTTTTTTGAATATTAATGAATTACAGGGAAAGGATGCGGGAATAATGTTCGGCAGGAGTATAAAATATCAATTGACAGTGCTTACTCTCCTCTTTGCTACATTTGTAAGCGCCGTTCTCCTGCAGATGTATTATACCCACAAGATGCAGCA
>Ga0154591_1066_pt1 | contig 74087 bp, 59 predicted proteins | sample RifGroF2_FD_116020 | JGI IMG/M metagenome (GOLD analysis project Ga0154591, IMG submission 116020) | Lentisphaerae bacterium GWF2_45_14
GTATTGCTACACGCGTTCGACTTGCATGCCTAATCCATGCCGCCAGCGTTCGTTCTGAGCCAGGATCAAACTCTCCGTAGAAAATTTGACCCGACTATTTATAAATAAGAGTCGGATTAATAATCAATTTCTCAAAGCAACTATACGGAACATCGCACAGTTCAATTTTCAAAGAGCATACAGACGAGATGTCTGCTTTATTTAAATCTTGTTAGATTTTAATGACGCGAGTTTTTAATATGGCATCGCTTCAAATCTTTGCAAACCGCTTTTTAAACATTTTCACGATTTTTATTTGAATGCTTTGCCGGAAGCTCCGTATACTATTATATACGCGGCGCTACTTCAGTCAAGTCTTTTTCAAATTTTATTTTCAACGCCAGCTCAAAAGAGCCGGGGTTCATATTTTAGCATCGCTTTTCAATTATGCAAACCGCTTTTCAAACATTTTCGCGGCTTTCTTCAATCAGCTCCGCCGGATAATCGGCGCAATGGGTTTTTAATTTAGCATCGCTTTTCAGTCCTGCAAGCCGCTTTCGCAACTTTTTTCATTATTCTTTCAACCCTGTTTCTTCAATCAGCTTCGCCAGATTTTGGCGATAGGGCTTTTAATTTAGCATCGCTTTTCAGTCCTGCAAGCCGCTTTCGCAACTTTTTCCATTATTTTCTAAACCCTGTCGTTCGTCAATCAGCCTCGCTAGGTAGCGAAAAGAAGCCTTAAGATATCAGCAAAGTAAAATCGCGCAAGTCCTATTTCAACTTATTTTGATATTTTCTTAAATTCGAGTTCAAAAAGATAATATTCTGAGGCAAAGAGAGAACACTCTTCCTTAAATACAGCTATAATGTATATCTGCCCTTTTCGCTGCTTGTCCGGTATTTGAGGGGGCTTTCGCCGCAACGGGATTTGAATGTGCGACTGAAATGGAACTGATCGGGATAGCCTGTCTTCGAGGCTATTTCAGCGATATTAAGGTCGGAAAAGAGCAGGAGCTTCTGCGCTTCCTTCATTCTGAGGCGGATCTGATATTCCAACGGGCTGACATTGAAGGCATTCTGGAAAAGCCTGTGAAAACGCGAGGAAGATACCGCGCACATGGAGGCCAGCCGCCCGACAGATATACTCGCATCATAATGGCTGTTTATATATGTCATTGCCGGCGAGAGTCTTTGCGCCAGAGTCAGAAGCTCGAGCGTATTAGTATTAGGCTGGGAATGCTCAAGGACAAGGGAAAGTATTTTATAAAGCAGCATCTTGCGTGAGACGGCCTTCTCCAGAATCGGCATTTTCCCATCATTTTCAAGTTCGATAACCCTTTTCAGCAAGCCTCTGAAAGCGGCACTGGAAGATTTGGGAAATATACGCGGCACATAGAAAAAGTTGAGGAGATCAAGTCCACCGAAAAGCGTAAACGAGGCGCGCACCCAGACAAAGTGGGCGCCATTGACTGAAAGGACTTCCGACTTACGCCACGCTCCGGCTGAGATAAAAGTTGTAGCGCCAGCGCTTCTGTCGATAGAGTGCGATGAGTCCATGTCGAAATATAAGCGGCTTGAGCCTTTCAATATATGGGTTATAACGGCAAAGGGTCGGGTCAGCCATGAGGCACCCATTCCGTATTCAATATGCACATCGTCCGCGGAGTTGAATTTTATATCCACGGCGCTTTCGATAATATCAACAGCCGTTTTCTGAGCATCTTTATATTGGCTTACAGCAGGATTATTCATAAAAATGACACTTTAATCCATTCCATTTACTCAATTGCAGCAATATAATCAATAAATACATCAATGAAAGACTTTGAAATGGAAAGATGGAAGAAAAATCTGATTGCCGTATGGATTTCGCAGTTTCTCGTATTCGCGGGACTCACCTTCTCCATGCCTTTCATTCCTTTCTACATAAAGAGCCTAGGTGTCGAATCGGCATCGGAACGCAACTTCTGGATTGCGATGTTCGCGGCCGCCGGATACTCAACCGTCGCAATATTTTCACCTATATGGGGAAGCATCGCCGACCGGTTCGGGAGAAAGATCATGCTGCTCAGGGCAAACTTCTGTAACGCATTAGTGCTGCCGGCGATGGCATTCGCGCCGAATGTCCTAGTACTTGTGCTGCTTCGGGTACTGATGGGAATATTCACGGGAAGCACAAGTGCTTCGCAGTCACTTATTTCAAGCGAAACGCCTCTAGCCCGGCGTGGATTTGCAATCGGTTTATTAAGTTCGGCGATGTATTCAGGAACGATGGTCGGCTGCTTTCTGGGCGGAATAACCGTCGATATATTCGGCTTCGCCTTCTCATTCATCACGTGCGGCATAATTTATTTGATTGCAGGCCTTATAGTGCTTTTCTGGGTAAAAGAGGACTTCAAGAGACCTGAACCGGCAAAAACACAGCCAGGGAAAAAACACTGGTTATCCGGCCTCGCTCCATTAAAACTTGCATGGATAATCCTCTTCCTTATAATGATAATGGATTTGGCACGCCAGTTCGACGCGCCGTTCTTTCCATTGATGGTCGAAAAAGTTCTCGGAAGAGAAGAGGGCTCCGCGACATGGACAGGTATAATATCAAGCATCGCGGCGGGAATGGGACTCATCGCAGGGCCTGTACTCGGCATGGCAGCAGACAGGATCGGGGCGCCAAAAACCGCAATCGGCTGTTCATTTCTCGCTGGAATATTCATGCTTATGCAGGGGCTTTCGAACGGCATGGTGGGCCTGATTACTGGTAGATCGCTAATGGTCTTTTTCGGCGGCGGGCTCGACCCTGTCTTTCAGATATGGCTGGCAAAGTCCACGCCCGACAAAATACGCGGGGTGATATTCGGGTGGGCTCTCTCGGCTAAATGCGCAGGAACAGTCATTGCGGCCTTCCTGAGCGGAGTTGTGGCTACGATAGGAGGCATACGTTTGATTTATGTAGTCGGCTGCGTAACCTTCATGCTGCTCATACCTCTCATACAGTACGGGGCATCGAAGGTTTCATGCGGAAAGAACGCCTGACAATGAATGTGGATATTAGAGAAATGAAAGTGTCTTACCGGTAATCGACTCGTAGGCTCCGATATATTTCTCGGTAGTCTTTTTGACGATATCCGCAGGCAGCTCGGGCGCAGGCGGATTCTTGTCCCAGTCCAAAGTTTCGAGATAGTCGCGCACGAACTGCTTGTCGAGGCTGGGCGGATTACAGTCCAACTTGTACTGGGTCGCAGGCCAGAAACGGCTTGAGTCGGGAGTAAGCACCTCATCGATAAGGATTACTTTCCCTTCGAATATACCGAACTCGAATTTTGTATCCGCCACTATGACGCCTTTTGCGGCAGCGCAGTCGGCGGCGGTCTGATATACTTTTATTGCGAGGTCCCTAACGGTATGGGCAACATCAGAACCTATGAGTTCCTCGACCTGTTCAAAAGATATCGGCTCGTCATGCCCCTGCTCGGCCTTTGTAGTTGGAGTAAAAAGGGGCTGGTCCAGCTTTTCGGCCTGTCTGTAACCGTCGCGGAGAGTTATTCCGCAGACCTTACCTGAATTCTTGTAATCTTTCCAGCCGCTCCCGACGAGGTATCCACGCACAACACATTCAATGGGAAGTGGTTGCGCCTTTTTAACTATTATCGCGCGGCCCGAAAGTTCCTGTTTGTAAGGTTTTAGGATTTCCGGAAACTTTTCGGGATCCGCCGTTATGAGATGGTTCGGGAGCCAATCCATGTATTCGAACCAAAAAAGGGAAAGCTCGGTCAGAACCCTCCCCTTGTGCGGGATGCCATTCGGCATTATGCAGTCAAAAGCGCTTATACGGTCGGTTGCTATGAATAGCAGACTATCGCCCAGATCATATATGTCCCGCACTTTACCGCGGTTAAGGAGTCTGGGGCCGTTTATTTCGGTTTTGATCAGTGCGCCGGAAGCATCATATACCATGTGGTGTTCCCGTAGTTTTTAAGTCTTACTTATTGATAGCGGAAATACGTATCTGTGTGAGCTCCTGCCTGTGACCTTTGCGTTTGCGGTAGCCCTTACGTTTCTTCATTTTGAATACTCTAATCTTCTCGCCGCGCAGATGAGTTACGATTTCGGCATCTACGCTGGTGTTCGGAACGAAAGGAGTACCGGTCTGGATCTGACCTTCGTCGGCTATCGCAAGTACTTCAGAAAAGTTGACTTTTGAACCGGCTTCGCCTTCGATTCTTTCGATTTCGAATACATCGTCCATCTGGACCTTGTACTGTTTTCCGCCTGTTTTGATTACTGCGTACATTCTGGTTGACTCCTGTATATTATTTTCTTAAAATGATTTTTACATACTATCAAAAGCGCTTAATATAATGCCCATGCTGAGACATTCAAATAAAAAAACAAAACCAGATTCAAAAAAAATTCTCAGTCGTCCGAATCACAATCCTGAATGAAGCGAAGCGTCGCATTATCATAAATCAATTTTCTTCCTGTATGCCGCAGGAGTTAGTCCTGTTATACGCTTAAAGATGCGGTAAAAAAACTGGAGGTCGCGAAAGCCGGATTATTGGATTCGAATTGATCATTTCCAGATATTCTTTATCCTGAATGAAGATGGGCTCCATGCCTTTGCTTTTGAGAAAACGCAGAGCTGTCTCAATCCTGTCAAAATGGTCGGGAAGGTAGTTTGCGTAGTAGTCAAAGGAATACTGCTCATGTGTGAGCAGATGGATTTTTTCAGTTCCCCACGAAAGAGCGTCCGCAAGTTTCCCCTCCACAAGCTCAAGCGGCGTATTGTTTATGACAATCGCACACTTTATGAAGGAAAGGCCTCTCGCATCGTCGTGAAACAACGGCTGCGCGCATTCCGCTTTCAACGATTCTTCTTCATAATTCCCGGGCGAAAGGAACATCAGAAATTTCGCCCCCGCCTCCTTCATTACGTTGAAACAGTTGTCGGGTATCGAAATAAAATGGACAACGGCGGGAGGACTGTAAGTTTTTTCTCCGGCAAAACGGATTATCTGGGTTCTGATAAGCTCGATGTCCTGCTGAAGCGCCTCAGGTGCAACATTTTTATAAGGATGTGCCGGGAATTCTGAAAACGCATGAAATGCAAGCTTCAGCCAGTCCGAGTTCTCAATCCATTCATCTTTATAGGTATCAGGAAAGAGACCGATATTGAAGTCGGGCTTGTGGTCGTTGCGGAAAAAGATGTTAAGGACGAACTTCGTCCCGTAGTTTCGATTGAACTCGCGCAGTCTATTCAGAAAGAAACAGTCGAAAAGCGAGCCGTATTTTTTCTCGTATATCTCCGTCAGAAAAAACACGCAGTCATCTATCGCAAACGCATATTCAATACTCATAACAGCAAACGTATTTCAGTTCTGGCCGATCATCATTGTAAGGATGGCCTTCTGGACGTGAAGACGGTTTTCCGCCTGGTCGAGGACTATTGACTGGGGAGAGTCCACAACCTCGCTTGTTATTTCCTCTTCCCGATGGGCGGGAAGGCAATGCATGACCTTCGCATCCGGAGCGGCATTTCTGAGAAGCTGCATATTGAGCTGGTACGGCTTGAGTTTTTTTACCCTTTCGGCGGACTCGTCCTCAAAGCCCATACTTACCCATACATCGGTGTAAAGATAGGCAGCGTTTTCGACGGCCTTCACGGGGTCCGGCTCCCAAGTCGCGCTCCCATGCCCCAATTCCTTATCCATAAGATCCTTACGCGGCTGGTAGTCATGGGGAGACGATATAATAAGTTCCATGCCTGCGAATTTGGCGGCAAGGATGAGAGAATTAGCCATATTGCTGGCGCCATCGCCAAGATACGTTATCTTCACGCCTTCAAGGGAATCACTGAGCTCGTGGATAGTGAAAAGGTCTGATATCGTCTGGCACGGGTGGAACTCATCAGTAAGCGCGTTTATGACGGGGATGCGTGAATGCTTTGCCAGCTCCACGACGTCCGAATGCTTGAACGTCCTGATGACAATCCCGTGAAGATAGCGGCTCAGGACGCATGCGGTGTCGGCGATTGTTTCGCCCCGGCCCACCTGCATCTTGGACTCTTCCATGTAGAGGCCGTGTCCGCCTAGCTCGTATATCCCGACGTCAAAGGAAACCCTCGTCCGAGTGGAGGATTTTGAAAAAATCATCCCTATACTTTTGCCCTCAAGGGGCTTAGGAAAAACCCTGCCTCTGTTCTCCTTGTATTCTTGCGAAAGCTTGAATACTTCCCTAAGATCGTTATGGGTTATTTCTTCGAGCGTCAAAAGGTTCTGGTGCATAAAGTTCTCCGTGCGTTTTATTTCAGGATGAAATTTTCCGCGCAATAGTTTCTTCTATTATGGAAAGGGCTTGGTCAATCTCCTTTTCCGTTACTGTAAGCGGCGGAAGAAGTCTCAAAACATTTTCTCCGGCAGAAAGTGCAAGAAGGCCATTTTCCATGAGATCAGGCAGAAGCTCCGAGGCATTTCTGTCCAGTACGATACCTATCATAAGGCCGCGCACTCTTATATCTTTAACAACTGAACCGAAGCGGCCTTGAAGCTCTGCAAGCTTCTTCTTCATATAATGGCCCTGCGTCTGGCAGTTCTCGAGTATTTTTTCATTGTGAATAGCGTCAATCACAGCGCAGGCGGCGGCACAGGCGAGCGGAGTTCCTCCGAAAGTGCTTCCATGAGTACCCGGGGCAAGGACTTCGGCATATTTTCTTTTCACGACAAACGCCCCTATGGGAAAACCGTTTCCGAGGGCTTTCGCCATTGAAAGAGCATCTGGTTCGATGCCATAACCCTGCCAGGCGTAAAAATAACCAGTCCTGCCTATACCGCACTGTACCTCGTCAAACATAAGAAGAACGTTTTTTTCATCGCAAAGAGCTCTCAGCTCCGTAAGATATGCGGGATCTGCCGGGATTATTCCGCCTTCGCCCTGAATCGGTTCAAGCATCACGGCGGCGGTATTCGGACCGATTGCGTTCTTTATGGCGTCTATGTCGTTAAATGGCACAAATTTAAAGCCTGGCATATCGGGATGGAAGCCTTTTCTGTATTTGCTTCTTCCTGTCGCCGCAAGAGTGGCCAACGTTCTGCCATGGAAAGAATTCTCCATCGCTATTATTTCATATTTATCTTTATCAGAGCCCCATTTTCTCGCAAACTTTATCAGACCTTCATTGGCCTCGGCTCCGCTGTTGCCGAAAAACACAACGCCGTCGAAACCATTGCTGATGAGCTTCTTTGCAAGGAGCGGCTGATATTCGTTCATGAAAATATTTGACACATGGACAAGCCTGGATGCCTGTTCATTTATTGCTTTAGTCACTTCGGGATGACAGTGTCCCAGATTACAGACACTAATCCCCGCAGTGAAGTCAAGATACTCTTTGCCTTTGTAATCCCAAACATGGGAACCTTCTCCTTTCACAAGCATGAGACCGGTGGTACCGGCATACGTCTGCATCACGTACTGGTTGTGAAAGCCTATAAGTTCTTCGTGATTCATTTTCAAACTCTCTTTTAACTAAACTGAAAAAAAGAAAAGGTTAATCTAACATTTTCAACAGAAAAGGCAAGTAAAAAAATCCTCTTTCTCTCTTTTTCAGGCCCATACCAGACTAAAAGCCGCAATGCCGCCAGAGCCTAACTTCCGGATATTATTCCTTCGGCTTGAAGTATTTGGCGTGAATCTTCTTGAGAGCGGCGGTCTGCTTGTTGCTCAGGGTCCTGCCTGATTCATGCTGTTTCCTCAGGGACTCGAAAAATGACTTGTCGTCAAAGGTCCTGCGTCCTTTACTTGCCGGGGCATCCCATTTTTCGAAACCTGAAAGATCGGCAACAAACTCGGCGGTCTGAGGGTCGAGGGTACCCGAAGCCTTATCACCGGAGCCTTCCGTTTCCCCATCAGGGTCAATCCCGAGGAGCGGAGCAAGCTCGGCAAATCCCTCAATCTGCGCCTTGTACCTCCCCGCTATTTTAGCGAGGGCGTAAGCCTGCTTCTCGGAGAGAATTTTACCGGAAAGCGCCTGAGTTTTCAGCGAGTTGAAGAATTTACCGTCATCATAAGAGCGCCCCCCGCTTTTTCTCGGCTCATCCCATTTGACGTTATCGAAGAACGCAAAAATCTTAGCGTACTTATTTACATCATCGTCCGAAGCCGTGGAATTTTTGATTCTTTCGGCGTTGTCTGAATTTTTCTGCATGGCCTCTTCTACCTCTGCGGTAAACCCGTATTCGGCGGCATCCTTCATGAGCAACGGGATTTTTTCGCGGTATTTCGCTGCCAGATTGAGAAGGGCCTGCCACTGGTTGGCGGTCATGTGAGCGCCCTCGTTGAACTTGTCGCGAACAGACAAATAGAATTTTTTATCATTATAGATTCTCTTGCCGACCTTCTTTGGTTCTTCCCATTCCGTGATCTGGTCAAGGAGAGTAATAAGAATTTTGGGTTTGTCTTGCTCGGGTGAGTCAGCGTGTTTCGCCTTCTTGAGCCAGTCGGAAAAATCCTTGTAAAAATCCTGAAGCATCTGCGTCCACTGGATGGACCCTTCTTCAACTTTATCGAGCTTTGTTTCCATTTCGGCTGTGAAACCCGTCTGAAAAAGATCGGGCAGTGATTTCACGAGAAAGTCATTAACCTTGAATCCGAGTTCGGAAGGGATAAGCTTGCCCTTTTCACGCGAGACATAAAGTCTTTTCAGGATGGTATTTATGATTGAGGCGTATGTTGAGGGGCGTCCTATTCCGTTGGCTTCGAGGTCCTTGATGATTGATGCTTCCGTATAGCGCGGCGGCGGCTCGGTGAATTTTTGTTCCGTCTTAAGATCTTTGAGAAAACTTGGACAGGAGGGCTTAAGCTCCGCAAGAAACGGCGGAAACTTCTCATCGTCCTTATCACCATCGTCATCGGACTGATAGACCTTGAGGAACCCGGGGAAACTTGTTACGGACGCGGTTGTCCTGAAAGTATAGAGATTATTGTCAGCACCGCGGGTTTCTGTATCTACGGTAGTCTGCTTGATTTCCGCGGGTGCCATTTGGCAGGCGGCGAAGCGTCTCCAGATCAAAGTATAAAGCTTCAGTTGTTGCGGAGAAAGAAACTGCGCTATTTTATCCGGCACAAGATTAATGTCTGTGGGCCGGATAGCCTCATGGGCTTCCTGCGCACTTGACTTACTTTTGAAAAAATTTGGTTTCTCAGGCACATATTCGGGACCTATTGCGGAAGCGATAAAGCGACGGCACTCCTCGCGTGCCTCGGACGCGACATTCACGGAGTCTGTCCTCATATAGGTAATAAGACCTGTCGCGGTTCCGGAGCCGAGTTCTATGCCTTCATAGAGTTGCTGGGCTATCTGCATCGTAAATGTCGCCGAATATCCCATCAGATTGCTTGCTGTCTGCTGGAGAGTACTTGTGATGAATGGTGGCGGGGCATAACGGTTTTTCGGCTTTGTCTCGACAAGTGCGATTTTAAAGCCCGCCGATGCACCCTTGACCGCTGAAAGTATCCTGTCGGAATCATCCTTGGAAGACGCCTTGAACTTATCGGAATTAATCTTGAAGAGCTTTGAGCTGTAGATGCTTCCGCTTCCCTTGCTGAACGCTTCAAAATCGGCATTGAAATTCCAGTACTCTTCAGGCGTGAACCCCAGAATTTCGGATTCGCGTTCGCATATCATTCTAAGCGCGACTGACTGGACTCGCCCCGCGCTTATGCCTTTTTCAATCCTTGACCATAAAAGAGGGCTTATCATGTAGCCGACGAGCCGGTCTAGTACACGCCTCGCCTGTTGCGCGTCGACGAGCGCCATATCTATTTCGCTCGTTGCCTGGAATGCCTTGTTTATCGCCGACTTTGTTATTTCGTGGAAGGTAACCCTGTGAAAAGGGGCTTTCGTGGAACCGTCAAGCAGCTCCTTCAAGTGCCATGCGATGGCCTCCCCTTCGCGGTCAGGGTCGGGCGCCAGGTATATGCTGTCAGCCTTTTTAGCGAGACTTTTAAGTTCGCGTATTATCTTGGCACTACGCGGCGTATCGACATACTGCGGAGTAAAATTATGTTCGATATCAACACCGAGCGAGTGCTCCGGCAAATCCCTTATATGCCCCATTGAGGCCATTATCGTATATTCGCTTCCGAGCATTTTTCCGATGGTCCTCGCCTTCGTGGGGGACTCTACTATAACAAGCTTCTCTGACGCCATACAACACCATGTTTAATTAAGTTGAAAGCATTTATCTTGCCTCCTGAACAGCGAACTGTCAAGCAACTTTTCTTTTTTTATATTTTGTAATTTGGTAATTTGAGTATGAATGAGCTATAATGGAAGAAGTTAAAAGGAGCCGTATCCGTGAAACTTTCGATAGTAATACCGGCGCACAATGAGGAAGGCTGCATAGAGTCCACCGTAAAATCGCTCGCGTCCGAACTAGACAGCGAGAAGATAGAACACGAGATTCTCGTCATCAACGACAACAGTACTGACAACACTAAAGAAATCCTCGAAAGACTCCAGAACGAACTTTCTTCATTCCGCTGTCTCGACAACCTGTTCCCGAAAGGCTTCGGCTTCGCGGTAAGGTACGGCCTTGAGAATTTTTCGGGCGACGCCGTAGTGATCTATATGGCCGACGCTTCCGATTCCCCGCAGGATGTCGTACGTTTTTTCCGAAAAATGGAGGAAGGCTACGACTGCGTTTTCGGTTCCCGCTTCATGAAAGGCGGCGCCGTCCACGACTATCCGCATCTCAAACTCCTGATAAACCGACTTGCGAACTTTTTCATCAAAACTGTTTTCATGATGAAGTACAACGACACCACCAATGCGTTCAAAATGTACAGCCGAAAAACAATGGACGGCCTGAAACCCTTTCTGAGCCACCACTTCAATATAACCGTGGAGCTGCCCTTGAAGTCTATAATAAGAGGCTACTCTTATGCCGTACTCCCGAACTCATGGACAAACAGAACAACAGGCGTATCGAAACTAAAAATCAAGGAAATGGGCAGCCGCTACCTCTTCATCGTCCTCTACTGCCTGATTGAAAAATGGCTCTCAGTCGGCGATTACCACAAAAAAAAGTGACCGATTCCCGCTAAGGGGATTATCAGCATTGAAACATAAAGCATCGCAAAGGATCAATGAAAAAAATATTTATTACTTGCATCCTGTTGCTTTTTATATCAATAATACCAGAGGGGATGGGGATGAAAAATCAAGGGACGGAAACGGGGAAGACGCCTAAACTAAATCAATTGTCAGCGGAGGAGAAACGTGTCATTCTCAACAAGGGGACGGATATGCCATTCAAGGGGAAATATGACAGTTTTTTTGAGCCGGGATATTACACTTGCAGGCAATGCGGCGCACTGCTCTACCGCTCGGACGACAAGTTCAAAGGCCATTGCGGATGGCCCTCTTTCGAAGACGCGCTGCCGGACGCCGTCAAAAAAACCAAGGATGCCGACGGAATACGAACGGAAATCACCTGTACACACTGCGGGGGACATCTTGGTCATATATTTGAAGGCGAAAATCTGACACCAAAAAGCACACGCCACTGCGTCAACTCCACATCGCTGGTCTTCGAACCTGCGAATTCGGAAAAGTTCGGAAGGGCAATCTTTGCAGGGGGCTGTTTCTGGGGTGTCGAATATTACATGCTGAAAGCACCGGGAGTACTAGCCGTAACCCCCGGCTATGCCGGCGGGAAAACCGAATATCCCGATTATGAAGAAGTTTGCGCAGGCAAAGGCGGACATGTCGAGGCTGTGGAGATCGTCTATGACCGCGAAAAAACGGATTTTGAAAAACTCGCAAAGCTCTTTATGGAAATCCATGACCCGACCCAGCTCAACCGTCAAGGGCCCGATATCGGTTTCCAGTACCGCTCAGTAATATTCTATTTTGACGACGCGCAGAAGAAAACCGCTGTAAAGCTTATAGAAATCCTGAAGTCAAAAGGCCTCAATATCGCAACAACCGTCGAACCCGCGAAAAAATTCTGGCCTGCCGAAGAATATCACAGAAACTATTACGACAGGAAAAAATCACTCCCGTATTGCCACGGATACACTAAACGTTTTTAAACAGGCAAAGGCTTGAATTTCCACTTGCGGAGCAATAGAATAAGATTGAAACAAGAAAGGTTATTTATGCCCAGCAGAACTATTCAGGAACTCTCAGAGAAAATTAAAAACGCCCGCATAGGGAAAGTCGAAAAAGATGAACTTGTAAAGCTCATAAGTTCATTAAAAACAGAACTAGAAGGGCTGTCGGCAACAAACAAAGAACACGCCGAGTCTATCGCAAATTTTGCGGAAGCATCCGCTCATGAAGCGGTTAAAAAAGAGCAAAACCCTGAATTACGAGAGATTTCGATAAAAGGACTCACGACATCGGTCGAGGACTTCGAGGCACTGCATCCTTCACTGGTGAAAATCGTCAACCGCATAAGCGTAATGCTCTCCAATATAGGAATATGACGGCCTGATGCTGCGTCTGGCAATACTTCTCTCGGTCTTCATTTTGACGACAGCCGAACTTCTTGCCCGTGCAGGCGGAGGCGATGGGTTTTCTTCGGGGGGCGGAGGAGGAGGTTCCTTTTTCGGCGGCGGAAGCGGCGGCGACGGAGGGTTCATCTATCTATTGTTTTATCTATGTATAAGATATCCTGCGCTCGGTATTCCGCTTGCGATTGCCGTCATAACATTCATAATAATAGGGGGCAACAAGGCCAATACCGCACGACAGAACAGTGTTATAAGAAAAGTTGTGAGAAACCAGTCGGAGGGTGACCTCGACGGCAACGAAAAAACAATTATTACAACAGACCCTGAGTTCTCCAGGGAAAAACTCGTCCAGCGTGCCGAAGAAGCTTTCCTGAAGATCCAGAAGGCATGGAAAAACAGGGACATGAAGGAAGTAGCGAACTTTATCTCAGACAGTGTACGCGAACGCTTCAGCACTCTCCTTGAAATACAAAAGACATCCGGCATAAGAAACTGCACCGAAAATGTAAAAATCATATCTGCCGAACTTATCGCGCTTGAATGCGATAAATTCTTCAACACCGCACACGTAAGGATAATCGCCTCGGCTGTCGATTACTACATAGAGACGGAAAGAAGCAAAACCGTTCGCGGCAACACAGAAGAACACCCATTCTCGGAAATATGGACATTTTTGCGCAGACCCGGCGCAAAGACACGCTCGTCCGGCACCATCGAAAACTTCTGCCCGAATTGCGGTACCCCTCTAAAAATATCCGATTCCACAGTATGCACAACCTGTAAGGCCGTGGTCAATTCCGGCGAATACGACTGGGTACTTTCGGCGATAAGCCAGGAATATGAATGGAACTACAAGTCCCGCGGCGATGTCCCCGGTCTCAACGAACTTATCGAAAAGGATCCCGCCTTCAACCCGGCGCATATTGAGGACAGGGCCTCCGCAATATTCTACCGTTATATTGCGGCACGCTTTTTCGCCGATCAAGGTTATATCGCGCGACTTGCCGACAGTGATTTCCTCAAAGCCCGCGCGGACGAATTCCAAAATCTGCCTGACGAACGAAGGCGTTTCCCCGCCGACACCGCACTCGGCACCGTCGAACTCATCGAGGCGGTATCTTCCGAATCCGGCGACGGACCCGACATGCTGAGGGTCAAAGTAAAATGGTCAGGCCATTACATTGAAAGGAAGATGCCTTCGCTTCTCGTTCCGGACTTCGAATCATGCTCTCTATACAGTCACGAACTCATTTTTATCCGCAATCCCGGGGTGCTAAGCAATGCGGCGACCGCTCTTTCAAGTATCCACTGCCCCAACTGCGGCGCACCCGACACTAAGGGCAAATCACCGCGTTGCGAATACTGCGCAGCTCTGCTTAATGACGGGAGCCGGGACTGGACGCTCCACGATATTGTCCCGTTCGTCGGCATGACACATCAGGCATTCGGCTCATCAAAGGCGGGCGAAAGTCCTTCGCCGCTGGTCGAGGCCGCTAGAATGCTAAGAGGAGACAGGGAAACCCTCGTGACATATTGCGCCGCGATGATGAAAACCGACAATGAGATTTCTGCGTCCGAAATGAAGGAATTGAAAAAAATTGCAATGGAAGCCGGAATCCCGGAACAACGACTCATTTCAATTATAAACTCCATCGACAACAATACATTCTCCATAGAGATGCCGCAGGACAGGCAGACCGCATACGCGCTTCTCCGTTCAATGGTAATCATGTGCCTGCTCGATGGTAAAATAAGCTCGGGAGAAAAAGCACTTCTCGAAAAGGCCGCAGCCAACGCAGGCTACAGCGACATGGATGTAGAACAAATAGTCCGCAAGGAAAGACTCGCTCTGCTAAAGATGGCGAAAAACAAAAATACGCTAGCGGCGTAACCCTCACCCGCGACAATGAATAGGGAATACTGAGTAAATATAAGCTAAAAATACAAGCTTTGAAAAGTTTATGTCAAGAGTTGAAAAATTTCTTTAGAACTTTCATAAGCGTTGAGAAAAAACCTTTCTTCTTGGAAGCAGTCGGTCGGATATTTCTGATTGTAGAACTTTCTACTGTATGATTCTTGCTTGCAGCACTCTCTATATGGCGATCTTTAATCCTCTTACGGTTTATCCTCTCTGTATCGGTCTTGCTCTTTGCAGGCGGCGGGGCTTCTTCTTTAATGACATCATGAACTGCGACAGTGGCCATTAACTCCTGGCGACTGAGTTTCTCGGTACTGGTAGTTTTCTTGAATTCCTCAGCCGGCGTTACGGGAACAGGCTCCAGATGCAGTGATTTCAGTCTCGGCACCACAACTGAAGGACTGACAGGGGCAGGAGCGGAAACAGTGGAAGCCGTGGGAGAAACCGGAGCCATGGAACCCTCACTAGGCGTTGCGGCAGATTTCGCCTCGGCCTCCTCATCCCCATCAACAGGAATACCCTCTTTTTGTTCAATAGATGCGATTACACCTCTTTGATAGTCTATCCAGTATTCATTGTCTATTTCCTCGAAGCCGGCAGTATCCATCAACTCCTTTGTTGGCGGCGGACATGGAATCTCGCGAGCCACGCAATCGACCCAGTTAGTGAATTGTACAAGCGCCACCTCTACAATGAACTGTTCCGGCGGAAGTTCTATTGAATGATGCCACCCGACCGGAATATATATGTCCTCAGTCATCTGCCATTTTTCAAGAAGCCAGCGGCCTACCTCGGCATGGTTTATATGAATCACCGAATCTTCAGACTCGAAAACAGGGATATTCTCCCTATGGGCAGAGGCGACAGCCATCTGAAACTTCTTCGGGGAAAAACGTCTCAATACGACTTTGCCGATATCGTGCATCAGCACAGTAAGCGGAAGATTGCTTGCGGCGGGAATCTCGTGCGCCTCCATAATATCAGACATCAGTACGGACGAAGAATATGCGTGGTTCCATTCATCCTGTTCATCCTGGGAAAACATATCCATGATTGATGCCGAATAGACGAGCTGCTTGACTTTGAGTATGCCAAGCAGGTTCACAGCCCTGTCTACGGAATCGATACTCTTTCTCAAGCCGTAGTAGCCGGAATTGACAAGCTTTAGAATTCGAGCGACCAGCGACTGGTTCTGCTTGATGGACTCTATTAGTTCTCTCATCGCGACATCCTCATCCCTGAGAAGAAGCATCACTTTCATAATGCTGTTACCGGGAGTCGGAAGATTGGTCATTCCGTTTATTTTTTGCAGGATCATCTTCTTTTCAAACTCGAGGCTTTTCCTCGCAAACATTGTATCCTGCTCATTACTCAAAGTCATGTAGCTCTATCCATAATTAAATAGGTATCGAAGCTGATTCAACTATAAGTTACATAATAAACCACCATTCCGCAATTTTCAATCCAGTTTTATTCTTATTATCGTCCGCCGAAGTTTTTGAGCCAGGCTTCAACAAAACGATCGAGGTCGCCATCGAGGACGGCCGCGGTATTGCCGGTCTCGACATCGGTACGAAGATCCTTGACCATCTGGTAGGGGTGGAGTACGTAAGAGCGTATCTGATTACCCCATCCCATTTCTGATTTCTCGCCCTGTATCTCCTTGGCTTCACGGCGGCGCTGTTCCTCCTGAAGCTCATAAAGCTTGGCCTGGAGCATTTTCATGGCATTGGCTCTGTTCTTGTGCTGTGACCGTTCATTCTGGCAGGCGACTATCGTTCCGGTGGGGATGTGTGTTATACGGATTGCGCTGTCAGTGGTATTGACGTGCTGGCCGCCTGCGCCGCTGGAACGGTATGTATCGATCCTCAAATCTTTTTCATCGATTTCGATTTCAACATCGTCATCGAGTTCCGGAAAAAGGTCGACGGAAGCAAACGAGGTGTGCCGTCTGGCGTTGCTGTCGAAGGGTGAAATCCTCACGAGCCGATGAATTCCACGTTCGGCCTTGAGGTAACCATACGCGAATTCGCCTCTCACAAGCAGGGTTACGCTTTTTATGCCGGCCTCGTCGCCGGCCTGGATATCAATGACCTCGTCTTTATAGCCGCGGCGTTCAAACCATCGTCTGTACATCCTGAGGAGCATCGATGCCCAGTCGCACGACTCAGTGCCGCCCGCGCCGGCGTGAATCGTAAAGTAGGCGCCATTCCTGTCGAATTTGCCGGAAAGGAAGCTCAGGAGTTCGATACTGTCCAGTGCCGGAGTAATCTTACTGCAAAGCGTCTCAGCCTCGGCGAGCATGCCTTCATCCTCGGCCGCCAGTTCGACGCATGTGTAAAACTCCTCCACGTCTTTAAAGAGTTTTGTAAACGGCTCCACGATATTTTTGCTGGAACTGAGCTCGCCCATGAGTTGCTGGGCTTTTTCGCGGTTATCCCAGAAATCGGGGGCTGACATTTTCTCTTCTATTTCGGAAAGTTTCTTCCTTTTTTCATCAATCTTAAGAAACTGCTCAAGGTGTTTTATTCTTGCAAGCGCTTCATCTCCGCTGATTTTCAATTCGTCAAAAGTCATATAAGGCCCCGTATGTAAAAATATTTACTGGTCATCTTATCAAACAGAGTATATATTGATTTTGTTTGCAATAAATTCAAGCACAGGAGCATAATAAATGTTTTCGGCAAAAAGTCTTAAATTTCTTAAAGATCTCATGACATCATCCGGCCCATCCGGCTTTGAAGAGGAAAGCGCCGCTGTGATGAGGGACTACCTGGCGGGATTCGCGAAGGATGTCCACACTGACGTGATGGGCAACACAATTGGAGTGATAAACCCAAAATCCGACTTCAAAGTCATGCTGGCAGGACACTATGACGAAATCGGCTTTCAAATCGTATACATATCGGAAGAAGGTCTGCTCTACTTCCGAGAAGTCGGCGGCATTGATAAGATTACCATCCCGGGAACGGAAGTCGACATACTCACGCCCAAGGGCAAAGTTTCCGGCGTGATTGGCAAAAAGCCGATACACCTGACCAAGCCCAAGGAAAGAGAACAGGCCCTGGAACTTTCCGACCTTTGGATTGACATCGGTGCCGAAAGCGCGAAAGATGCCGCGAAAATTGTATCTATCGGCGATCCTGTCTCGTTTAAGCCCAATTTCGAAATGCTCGGTAAACACAGAATAAAAAGCAAGGGCATCGATGACAAAATAGGCGCGTTCATCGCGGCCGAAACACTTCGCGAACTTAGCTCCAAAAAAATCGAAGCCGCAGTATATTGTGTCGGAACGGTGCAGGAAGAGCTTGGCCTGCGCGGAGCCGAAACAAGTGCGTTCGGAATCAACCCGGCAGTGGGAATAGCCATCGACGTAAGCTTCACAACCGATACGCCTGACATCCAGAAAAAAATCCTCGGCGATATAAAATTCGGCTCCGGCCCCATTATCCAGAGAAGCGCCGATAACAACAGCGTACTCATCGAAAAATTGAAAAAAGCCGCATCCGCAAAGAAAATCCCTATTCAGGAAAGCTGCGGACACCGCGCCAGCGGCGGCACCGACGCCGCAAAAATCCAGATGACGCGCGCCGGTGTCGCCACCGCAATCGTCAGCATCCCCAACAGGTACATGCACACTCAGGTGGAAATGTGTGATATCAGGGATGTTGAGAACTGTGTTAAGCTCCTGACCGAGGCCATCGCAGCCATGAAGAAAAAAGATTCATTTATCCCCTGCCTAAAAAAGTAGTCAAAGATGGGCAAAAATTTTCTCATATCAGGAAATGACGAGTTCGCCATAAAGGACATGGCGCGCAATATCGTATCCGGACTCTGCGGCGAAAACTTCGAGGACGATCCAGGCCTCGAAATAATCAGGGGCGATGACGAGTCAAAAAAAATGAACGATATCCTTACAGAACTCATCGCGTCCGTAAGAACCCCGCCGTTCCTCTCGCCCAACAAGATAATATGGCTGCGACACTTCGCCTATTTTGACAAACTCCAGTCAAGCAGCGAGGACCCTTTGACCGCCGAACTTCTCAAAATAATAAAAGACGGAATTCCCGACGATGTAACATTGATTCTCGACGGCCCCGGCATTGACCGGAGAAAAGCCTTCTACAAGTCATGCGGAAAAAAGGCGGAAGTCCACTTCATGGAAAAGGCCGACCTAGGCGATAAAAACTTTCTGGTCAATCAGTTCAACCGCATCAAGGACTTCTTCGCCGAAAACAAAAAGTCCATCAATGACGCCGCGGCGCATTATCTTTCCGAAACCATCGGATCCGATTCCGCAAGGCTTAAAACCGAATTGGAAAAGCTCATCTGTTATACGGCCTTCTCCAAGAACCCAGTTTCAATCGATGACTGCCGCGAGGTATGCAGCCGCACCCCTGAGGCACTCAGCTGGGCGTTCGCCGATGCTCTTATCGACAGAAATACCGCGGCAGCACTCGACGCGATAAACGTTCTCATGGAGCAGCTGCGCGCCGGAAAGTCAACGAAGAACTCGGAACTTGCCATCCTCAGCTTTGCCGCGAAAAGGTTCCAGGAAATAATAAAGACAAAAAAGGCGGCATCTGAACTTAATTTTTCGATGAAAAAGGGAGCAAACTTCTTCTATTCGCTTCCGCAGGCAGTAAAGGATGAATATCCCGATAACTTCCTCGTCTCGATGCACCCGTTCCGGGCGTTCAAACTTTGCGAAGCCGCGATGAAATTCAGCGATATAGAAACGGCCTCAGCGATAAATCTCCTGCTCGAAACAAACAGGAAGCTCGTCTCGGGCGCCGAAAATCCCAGGCTGGCTCTGGAACAGCTGGCCATATCAATAACAAGGAAAAAGAAACGCGCTCCGGCGGCCTAGTACAATGTTGTCTAACCTCTTTAAAATCACGGACCTTCTACTTATATTCTTCTGGAACTGTGCGCTTCTCGCACTCTCTGGCGCATATTATCTGCTAATCGGCATGGGATATCTAATAAGCGGCCTCTGGAAGGGCGTCGGCCTGCTCCCGTTCATTTATCCCGCCTGGAAAAAGGCTGACAATTTCTTTTCGTTGCGCGACTCGGCCCCTGCCCTCGCCGTCCGTAAAAGCTCCGGGCGGCTTTACAAAAGTACTTCGCTGGTACTGAAGCGGTCTGCGGCGGCAAGATTTATTCTATTCATCCCGGTAGTGCTTGTCGCCGTCTATATATTGCTTTACTTACCGCCCTTCTACATCGCATACCGTCACAAATATCAAACGGGAACAGCGTCATGGTACGGCCCCGGCTTTTACTTCAACAGAACCGCCAACGGCGAACTCTTTATCCCCTTCTGGGGTTACACCGCGGCCCATAACACGCTCCCGCTGGGGACAAAAGTGCTGATAAAAAATGTGGGAAACGGCAAAAAAGCGCTAGTCTGGATTAATGACCGCGGACCATTCGTGGGTAACCGCATCCTTGACCTCTCAAAACTCGCCGCATGGAGACTCGGTATATATGAGCCAGGCACCGCGATTGTGGAGATCTACACATTAAAAAAGTTCTGATTTAAAAAAAATCACGCTTGCTTTCAAATGAGGTATGACTATATTAAGCTTCCCTTTTATACAGTATATGTATTTTTTAAGTTTTAATTTTTATATTCAGGAGACACGGAAATGGCACATAAAAAAGGTCAGTCCAGTTCAAGAAACGGCCGCGACAGCAAGCCCAAATTTCTGGGCGTTAAAGTTTACGGCGGACAGGTAATCTCAGCTGGCGGAATCATCGTCAGGCAGCGCGGAACAAAGTTCCATCCCGGAAAAAATGTTGGTTGCGGACGTGATTTCACGCTCTTCTCCCTCGTTGACGGCGTGGTTAAATTTACCAAGAACGGCAAAATGGTCAACGTCGATCCCACTGTGTAAGACGTTTTTCAACTGACCGACTGAAAGCCCGGCAGAAACGCCGGGCTTTGTCATATAAGGACAATATGTTTGTAGACAAAGCACAGATAATCGTAAAAGGCGGAAATGGCGGTAACGGTTGTTGCAGTTTCCGTCGGGAAAAATTTGTTCCCAAAGGCGGACCCGATGGCGGGGACGGCGGCGGCGGCGGAAATGTCATACTCGAAACCGCGTCAGGCGAACAAAGCCTGGTTGACCTGGTTTACAACCGCCATTTCATGGCCCCGAACGGACCCAATGGAAAAGGCAAGGACATGCATGGCCGAAAAGCCCAAGACATCGTGTTAAAAGTACCAGTGGGCACGGTTATAAAGGATGCCGACTCAGGGGAATTTATCGTTGACATGGACCATACTGACATGTCGTTCGTCATCGCAAGGGGCGGAAGAGGCGGAAGAGGCAACGCCCGTTTCCTAACCAACCGCAACAAGGCGCCCCGCCGTTCAGATCCAGGCGAAGAGGGCGAGTTGAAAAATATAGAACTTGAGCTCAAGACCATCGCCGATATAGGACTTGTCGGCTACCCTAATGCCGGAAAATCTACACTGCTCACCGCTGTCTCTAATGCACACCCGAAAATAGCACCGTACCCGTTCACAACACTACACCCTGTCGTGGGCGTGGTGGAATTTCCCGACTTCTATAGGATAACCATAGCCGATATACCGGGACTCATAGACGGAGCACATGACAATATCGGGCTCGGACACGCGTTCCTCAGGCATATCGAAAGAACAAAAATGCTCGCCTACATCCTTGATACGGCCGGAGTTGACGGAAGAAATCCGATTGATGACTTCAAAGCCCTTCAAAACGAGCTTGAACTTTACATGAAAGGCCTGTCACAAAGACGCGCCGTTGTGATAGCCAATAAAATGGATCTTGTCGAGAGCAAAGAAAATCTTGAGCTATTCAAAGAAGAGTATCCGAATCTCCACATAATCGCAATAAGCGCCCAAGAAAAATCAGAACACACCGATCTCAAGGAATTTCTGCGCGAAAAGCTCACAAATTTCTATTAGTTCCCACCGGCATGAGAACAAAAAATCACGCTGTTTTTTTTAATTTCTCAAGATATTTTTCCAGGGGCTTGATTTTTACTCCCACGGGTGTATACTAATCAATAGTTGGAAGCAGGTTTTAACCTCTGAACAATATAAAATCAAAGCTGCATAGCTTTAAAGTACAGATGTTAGCGGAGAGTTACCTGCTTCCGCTTTTTTTTTGTAAAAAAACGAGACTTCAAAATACCGGAAAAAGAGTGGATCAGTCTTCGAGCGCAATATGGGTGATAGCTGAAAGCAAGTCCTGCGGAGAGATATGCGGGACAGCTTATGAGCTCATAGCAAAAGCCCTGAAACTATCAGAGAGCAGCGGAACCGGCACAGCGGCGGTCTGTGTGGGAGTTCCTGACGCTAATTCCCTGAATAAACTGAAAAGTTCCGGAGTTGATTGCGTATACGTCTCTAATACAGGAAGCAATTTCTTCGAAGATGAGAGATTCGCCGAATCCATTGCAGTTCTATCCCGAAAATACAAGCCTTCTGTCATCCTGGGTCCAGCCACGGCAAGGGGCAGAGCCCTCATGCCAAGAATAGCAGTAAAACTCAAGACTGGCCTCACTGCCGACTGCACAGGACTTGAAATACAGGCGGAAAGCGGAAAGCTTCTTCAAACTAGGCCTGCTTTCGGAGGCAATCTCCTAGCAACTATAATCTGCGAAAGCTTTCCGCAAATGGCAACGGTCAGGCCGCACGTGTTTGCACCGAACGCTCCGCAGTCCACAGGAAAAACTGCCGAATTTGTGGAATTTGACGCCTCAGAATCATGGCCCTCCAAAAGGATTATTTCCGAAACTCCTTTCGAAAACAAAGGAGAAAATATAGCGGACGCGCAGATAGTCGTTTGTGCCGGTATGGGCGTCGGCAATTCGGAGGGAATAAAAAAAGTGGAAACGCTCGCTAAAAAACTTGGCGGTGCGCTCGCGGGAAGCCGTCCCGTTGTAGACAACGGATTGCTGGAATATTCGCGACAGGTTGGGCAAACCGGAACCACTGTACATCCAAATATTTATATAGCCTGCGGGGTTTCCGGTTCAGTTCAGCACCTGGCCGGAATGCAGGGATCTGACTTCATAATCGCAATAAACTCAGACCCGGACGCACACATAATGAAAATCGCAGACATCGCCCTCTGTGGCGACCTCAACGATATCGTCCCTGAGTTGATAACAGTTTTCTAACAAAGCTCCTTTCAATCCCTCCTTTTTTTAGTCAAGAACTAACATAATCTTAATTCTTTGCTAAAATACAAATGTTAGCTTAGATTAAAAGAGGATAGAACAATTCACAATGGGGGAAGCTCATGGCTAAGGAAAATATCCTCGTAGTCGAAGACGAAGAGGACATACAAGAACTTATTTCGTACAATCTAAACAGAGAAGGTTATTCAACCATCTGCGTAGGAACAGGCGAAGAAGGCCTGGAAAAAATCAGACAGATTATGCCCGATCTGGTACTGCTAGACCTTATGCTTCCGGGACTCGACGGGCTCAGAGTCTGCAAAATCCTCAAGAATGACAGTAAAACAGCACATATACCTATAATCATGGTTACGGCAAAAGGCGAAGAAGCAGACATTGTGGCAGGACTTGAGATGGGTGCGGAGGACTATATACCTAAACCATTCAGTACAAAGGTACTTGTAGCACGGGTTAGATCTGCATTAAGAAGAGGAGAACCCCAAGAGGATACGGAAAAAGTAATCAAGCGCAAGGACTTGGTGATAAACCCCGGAAGGCACGAAGTCCTCCTGCGGGGAAGTCCGCTAACTCTTACATTTTCAGAATTTGAAATACTCCGGCTGCTGGCAAAGCGGCCCGGCTGGGTATATACGAGAAATCAAATAGTCAACGATGTAAAGGGCGATGATTATCCTGTTACCGAAAGAGCCATCGACGTTCAGATTGTCGGCCTCCGGAAGAAAATGGGGAAATGCTGCGACTATATAGAAACCATAAGGGGCGTAGGTTACCGCTTCCGTGACGATATATAATGATTTTTTGAACTGAAGAATAATGTACGAAAAGAAAATATTTTTCACAATGGCGGCGGTGATATTTGTCGCCGTAAATATTTTTCTTTCCTCTGTTCTTTTTCTGGACAGGGAATGGAAAAATTCCTCCATCATAGAACACAAGACCTCCGATCTTGTAACCCGAACACTTTCCCTCAAGGGCATTCTTGAAAAAATTCCGATATCAGCGTATCTGGAAATACTTTCGGCCTGGACGGATAAATCAATATCAGGGACCGGAGCCGCACTCTATGGAAAAGACGGCACCGTACTTTATGAGAATAAGACTGCTTTCCTCTTCCCCGCCGAAGAGATAAAAGAAAAAATCAAAGTGGCATTGAACGGGAAGACAATTATTTCAGAGAAATCTGAAATAGCGAAAAGTTCGCGGGTGCTCGTATTGTGCCCCGTAGCGGCCACCGGGCGGGAAACATACGTACTCCTGTGCTCAATGAACCTAAAGCTCATTCCTGGCAAGGCGGACTATCTGCTGGTCTCAAGCATCATTTCCCTTTTTGTATCCATAGTCATAACACTTTCGGTGCTTCTGGCATTTCTAAAACTTTTTCGGGAGCCGCTGCGGGAAATTGAAGAAATATCAGGGAGAATCGCGGAAAGCACGGGATTGAGTGAAATATATGTTCCCGAAAAGTCCTTTTTCAGGAGGACAGCCAGGCATATAAACAAAGCGCTCAAACTGATAAGGGAAAAAGAAGAAAACGCGCGCTGGGAGAAAAATGAGAGAGACGCAGTTTTTTACGCGATGTCCGAAGGTATTATCGCCTTGGACCTTAAACTTAACATTATCCAGACTAATGAGGCGGCAATAAAACTGCTAGGAATCTCAAAAAGTGGGGAGGGCCGTCCGCTGCTGGAGGCCGTCAGAAACAGCGAAATCCATGCGTTCGCGCTAGAGATCCTTGAAAAAGAGACCTCAATTGAAAAGAACTTCTGCATCTATGCCGGGGGTAGCGACAAGACAATAAAAATACGAGGGAATATGCTGAGAGACTCAATAAACAGCGCATCGGGGCTGCTACTGGTTCTTTCCGATATTTCCCAGATAATGAAGCTTGAGAATATGCGAAGTGAATTCGTAGCGAACGTTTCTCACGAAATAAAAACCCCGATAACGGCGATAAAAGGCTCCATAGAAACACTGCTTGACGGAGCCGCCGAAAACCCTGAAGAGTCAAAAAAGTTTATGGAGATAATAGAGCGCCATACGGACAGGCTGCTCGGTCTGCTGGATGACCTTCTAAGTCTTTCGCAAGTGGAAAACTCCATCGAAATGGAACACCATCTGACGTCAATACGGGGTGTGTTAAAAAATGCCACGGAGCTATGCGGACTAAAGGCAGAAAGCAAAAATATATCACTTTCTGTGGATTGCGGGGAGAATGTATCCGCTGAAATATCTCTTCCGAGCTTTGAACAGGCACTGGTAAACCTCTTGGACAATGCAATAAAGTACACATCTGAAGGCGGTGCGGTCAGCGTTTCCGCGATGAGGGAAAATTTTCTTGTAAAAATAAGGGTGACGGACAACGGCTGCGGAATTTCCAGGGAGCACCTCCCCCGCCTCTTTGAGCGATTCTACCGAGTGGACAAGGCAAGAAGCCGAAAAATGGGCGGGACAGGGCTGGGACTGGCGATAGTAAAACACATCGTACATGCGCATGGCGGAACTGTCGAAGTCATAAGTGAACCCGGAAAAGGAAGCACATTCACGATTATTATTCCGGAAAAACACCATGCGGACGTGCTTAAAAATTAGAGATATAACTGGAATATAAAATGAGGAGAGTCTATATTCAGCCGGGTTGAAAGTGTTTTTGGTTAAAAAAAAGACTATAATGGTAAAGATTTGAGATGCGTTTAGGGGTATTTTCAGATGTTCACAGCAATTACGAGGCGCTGAAGGCCTCCTACTCCATGCTGGAGAAAAATGGCGTCGACAAGCTTATATGCGTAGGCGATATAGTCGGCTATGGAGCGAACCCCAAAGAGTGCATAGACTTTATAAGGGAACACGAAATCCTCTGTGTCAAGGGTAATCATGACCACTACACGACACTATTGAAAGGTCCCTGGGACATACAGCCCTATGCGGAAGAAGTGATACGCTGGACCCAGATTGTGCTTGACCGGAAAGACATTGACTACCTGGCGTCGCTACCGTATGTCATCACGTTTGAGAATATTCTTTTCGCGCACGCCTCGCTGGAGGCGGTAGACGGTGAATACTGGCCATACATTCTCGACCCAAAAACCGCGCTTTTCCACTTTTTCCTGCAGGAATCGCGCTTCGCCTTTTTCGGACATACGCACATACCACTCTTCTTTACCTATGATGAAAACCATAAAATTTCTATTGAAATACTGAAGTCCAGAAAAGTTCCCGATGAAAAAAACAAACAGTACCTGATTAACCCGGGTTCAGTCGGTCAGCCGCGCGACTTCGATGCCAGGAGTTCGGTGGTAATATTCGATACTGACTCAAATGAAATAGAACTTCTGAGGGTTGAGTACGATATAGGCCGTACACAGCAGAGTATAATCGAAGCCGGGCTACCCAAACTGCTTGCCGACAGGCTTTCTCGTGGAAACTGACGAGAGCACTTTGAAGACGGCAACTTAATTAAGACAACAAGGATGAATGAAAACTATGTCTAAGCGTTTTTATATGTGTCTTCTGATACTACTCACCGCGGTCCGGCTCCAAGCGGACATCGATACAAAAGAATTTGAAGCGATAGCGTCAATCATAGATAAGTACCTTAATAATAAGGTAGATGCCGCGGAAGAAGAAGCTTTGGAGACAACAAGCCGTATCGCAGAAAAAAAAGGGGACACAAACGCGACCTCCGTACTGATTACGGACTATCTGTCAGGGAACATGTCGGTAACGCCGGAACTGCTTCTCATCGCATCCGAAAAAAAGCCCTCTGAAGCTGCCCTGGCATACATTTCTATTTTTGTAAGGAAAGTAGCATCGGATATAAGGCTGAATCAGGATGAAATGTTGTTTTATCTTGACAATTATCTGAAAGCGCAGGAATCGTCAAGCTCCCCATCCGTAAAAAAATGGGCGGCTGGTGCGCAAACATGGAAAAATTGGTGTTCAAACTCGTTCCAACTGAGGGCTGGGATGCCACGACTGCTGGCCTCAAAAGTATCAACGCCACTTTCCGCGAACATAAAAGAATCCATCAAAAACATCACATCCACCAGTTTGGAGGAGTTTACGAAATCCCGAGAAATTTTCAAAAAAAGGCCCTGCCCCAAATCGCTGGACTTCACAAAAAATCTGCTTCAGAGCTACATTGACTCTCTTCCCGATACGAAAACAAAAAAAGACGAGATAAAGAGAATGGGCGTAGTAAAAGGCCTGAAAACGTACCTCATAAAACTTCTCGCCAAAACTCCGTATCAGGGACAGATAAAATTGAAAAGTGGCAAATATAACGGTGCGATATCAATGGCAAATGAAAATGTGATTGTCATAATGAAAAAAGGGGCAACAAAAAGTGAAGCGTTCGGTTGGAAAGAGGTACCCATGGAACAGATAATAGTTCTGGTAGAATACTTTGCCGATATACGCCTGAAGGGAACCGGAGCTTTTGTCTCCCCGGCAGAAAGAGCCCGGCATGCTGCCCAGGAATATCTCCAGCTTGCGTTTTTTCTTGACTGGTTCGGGAACTATAGCGGGGCGTTAAAATACATAAAAAAAGCGGTCGAGCTTTCGCCGGACGCTTCCAAGGATGCTATTTTTCTGGTAAAGGGCAGCCAGCCTAATCCCAGCAGTTAGTCCCGTTGTCTAAACTCGTTACAAATTAAACGCGTAACCGTTTTGAGAGGCATCAGCGGAAAGATGTTGCAGCGAAAAAACAGTATAACCGGTTTTATTTTCCTTAATATGACCGTTATAATCGTGACATACGGACTTGTCGCCTTCCTCTTGCTTTTCCGGGAATATAATAAATTTGACGACCAGAGCCACGAAATAAAACGGGTGGCTTTCGATGTCGAGGAAAAAAAACTTGCCATAGAAGTAAAAAAAACACTTCAATATATAAATTTCCGTATATCAGAAGGCATGGACAGCGTGCGAGCATCCCTCATCAAAAAAGTTGATAGGGCGTTGCGAGTGGCTTCTACCCTTTATGAAAACAATGCTGGAACCCTCAGCAAAGATGAATTAAAAAGGATGATAACAAGTTCTCTGCACGCGCTGGACTCGCCCGATGATAAAAACAGATATATTTTCGTAACGGGAGAGGACGAGTTCAAAACGCCAGGATCTGAAGGCAATGGCGACAGAACAAGCACTGAATCCCTTATACGGGGAATAAAGGATAAGCGGATTACGTTCATCGAATATAAATGGAAGAAGCCGGGGGATAAAAGTGAAAAGGAATTCAAAAAGATATCATATATCAGATACTTCGAGCCCTATAATCTTTTCATAGGGGCGGGCGAATATCTGGACGATATGGAGGAGGGGCTTAAAAAAGAGCTCTTCAGATGGATAAAGACGGTAAAACTCTGCAACAAAGATAATTATCTTTTTGTCATCACGAATAAAGGAGAAACTATTTTTTCATCGCGGGAGGAAAATCTCACTGCACAATTCTATAAATCGGACCATAAAAGGATTCTGGAAAGCCTGAAGAAAATGTATCACAAGGCCATCTTCAGCTCAAACGGCGGCTCTACAAGATACTTGTGGAAAAATAAACCGGAAGGGCTGCTGGAGGGAAAAGTATGTTTTGTTGAATATTTTCAAAAGTGGGAGTGGGCGGTGGGTGCCGGTTCCGACCTCGACAAAATCAATAAATCCATTGACGCCAAAAAAGATGAAGCTTACGCTGATCTGCAAAAGCAGTTTTTTCAGATATTAGTGAGCCTTCTCTTTGTCCTTTGCGCATCTCTGCTGGTAAATTTTTACGCGACACGCAAGGCAAAAGTTTCAATGAAAATATTCTTGGAATTCTTCGAGAAGTCCGTAAATGAAAATGTGCAGATGGACATTGACGGCGTGAACTTCGCAGAATTCGAGAAAATAGCGACCGCTGCTAATAAGGTCATCAGGGAGAGAAGTGAAGTAATTTCCGAACTCAGACAGTTCAAACAGATGATGGACGGCGCCAACTTCGGCATGATAATAACATCGCCATCCGGAATAGTAAGATACACCAACAAATACTTCGCATTGCGCCACGGCTGTCAGCCTGAGGAGCTCGAAGGACTCGACTTCAGAAGTCTGTTCCCGCTTAAGAACAAAGACAGCACTGATAAAATCCTGAAAAAAATACAGGAGAACGGAGAGTTCAGCTCAAAAGAAATCTGGCTTAAAAATAAAGATGGAAAGCCATACCCTGTTATGATGACAGGCAAAACCATATCCAACAAGAACGCACCGGCCTACCATATAATAAGCGCCATAGATATTTCACAGGAAAAGGAAATCGAGGAGAAGCTCTGCTTCACCCAAATATCTCTGGATTCAGCCTCCATCGGAGTGATGTGGATAAAAGAGGACGGAAGCATATTCTACGCAAATGACGCGGCAACCAAAAAGCTGGGGGCAGACTCCAGCGAAGAACTCATGAAACTCAAAATCAATGATATTGACGTAAACAGCATATACGGGTCACGGAAAAAGCACTGGGAACATTTGAAAAACTCAGGAAGCATTTTCTTCAGGACAACTTACAGAACGCCGCAGGGCAAGCTGATCCCGATGGAGGTAAATGATTATTACCTTAACTACAAGGACAACGAGTTCGAATTCGTCTTTATGCTGGATATAACCGAAAAAATCAAAGCCGAAAGGGCACTCCGAGAAAGCGAATTTAAATTCCAGGAACTCTTTAACAATATGATGGACGGCGTCCTGATATATGGGCCTGTAAAAAATGGTGAAGATTTCATAATCTGCGACATAAACAAGGCCGGCGAAGAAATAACATCATGCATAAAGAAAAATATCAAGGGACAATCCCTGCAAAATGTATTTCCGCACGCCGCAGAAACCGGCTTGACAAAGGCTCTGCAAAACGTTTACAAAACGGGACGCCCGGAAAAACTGCCCGGTGCATTTTATTCCCGTGCCAACGATGAAGCATGGGCAAAAAACCATGTATATAGATTGCCGTCCGGAGAAATAGTTTCCGTGTTTGAAGATGTTACAGAAAGGGAAAAAGCTGCCAGTGCTCTTCTGCAGAGTGAAAAAAAATACAGGGAGCTTGTCGAAAGCGCCAACAGTATAATACTGCGTTTGAAATTTGACGGCACCATAATATTCCTTAATGAATACGGACAAAAATTTTTCGGGTTCTCCATGGAGGAACTGAAGGGGAAAAATGTAATAGGAACAATTGTTCCTCAATATGATTCCAACGGCGCTAACATGGGATTTCTCCTATACAACCTTTGCAAAGAACCGTGGAAATACGCGGTACATCAAAACGAAAACATACTGAAGGATGGAACACTGGTCTGGATTGCATGGACGAACAAAGTACTAACAAACGCTGATGGAACGCCTTCCGAAATACTATGCGTCGGAAATGATATAACTAAAAACAGAAAAACAGAAGAGGAACTCAAGGAAAAACTTGCCTTCGAGAAAACAATTTCAAATATAGCGTCAAGATTTGTCAATCTTCACGGAACAGCTGGACTCGACAAGGCAATTGAATCTGCACTAGGAGACATTGCGCTGCTCTGCCCGGCCTCCGGCGGCGTCATTTTTTCTTCAGAGAAGGATACGGAGACCCTGAAACAGACCCATCAGTGGAATAAATCGAAAAAGACCGCACAGGGTTCACCGATGAAAGAAATTACAGCCATTGCCGCAAAGCATATATTCAAGGAGCTTCAAAGCAATAGATATATATGGATAAATTCAGAAGGAAATTCCACCGTGCTTCCGTCCGAATTGAGCATCCTGATTGACAAAGTCACCGTTTCTTCACTTCTCATTCTTCCTATTAATATGCAGTCAGAAACAAAAGGGTTTATCGGATTTGAAAATCCGGAAATAATTGAAAAAGACTTTTCAAATGTGTTAAACCGCCTCAAGCCATGTTCAGAACTCATTGCAGGGGCGATAATGCGTCAGAAAGCGGAAACAGAGGCGCTACTCAGGCAGGAACAGCTCGTAAATGCCGAAAAAATGGTCTCGCTCGGGATACTTTCAGCCGGAGTTGCCCATGAAATAAACAACCCTGCCAACTTCATAATGTTGAATACCCCTCTTCTCCACGACGTATGGAAAGATACGGAGCCCATACTAAAGGAATTCAGCAGGAGTTATGGCGACTTCAAGTTGGGAGGAATACCCTACGGAGAAACGGGAAAGACTATAACACACCTCTTCGAAGGCATAATGGACGGTGTTGAAAGAATCAAAAGAATCGTAAGCGGCCTCAGAGATTATGCCAGGAAAGACAGTCAGGATACGGCAGAGACGGTGCATATTGACAAAGTTGTGAATGTATCGCTGACCCTACTTTCAAACGTCATAAAAAGGAGTACAGCTTCCTGCAAAGTAAAAATCCAGGAGGGATTGCCGCCGGTAAAAGGTACATCTCAAAAACTAGAACAGGTCTTGATAAATATTATACAGAACGCATGCCAGTCGGACCCCGACAAAAAAATTGCATTGGAGGTGACCGCGTATCTCTGCAAAAAATCGAGAAATATAGTTATCCGAATAAATGATGACGGGAAGGGTATCCCTCAGAAATTTTTAAAACACATAATCGATCCATTTTTCACTACTAAACAAAACAGAGGCGGAACCGGCCTTGGCCTTTCCATATCCGCGGGAATTATTAAAGAACATAGCGGAGAGATGACGTTCACCTCAAAAGAGGGCGTCGGAACGACGGTCGCGGTCAGCCTGCCCGTACACCCTGAATATAAAAACACCTGAGAGGGACTCAAATGAAAAAAGAGCCAAAGACCGAAGTAAAAAGAGAAATGACAGACCTTCTAAATAACTGTAAACTCGCAACGCTTTCGACATTCGACGGCAAATCGCCATATGCCAGTCTTGTAGGCTTCGTTTATATTACAAAAAGCAACTCTATAATTTTCGCGACGCCGATAAAGGGCAGAAAATATCACAACCTGAAAAGCACGCCGCGTGCCGCACTTCTGATAAGCGAAGCGGCGGGCAGTGATGAGGATTTTTATGGCGCGTGCGCACTCACTGTGACCGGTCCTTGTACGGAGATAAAGTCAGCAGACGCTATTTCCAGCTACGCAAAAAAATTCCCCATGCTTGAGGACTTTGTACGCTCGAAGGAGACAGCGGTCTTTCGGCTGCAACCGGAATCATTCTACCTTGTCCACAATTTCCAGGAAGTCAGCGAACTGCATATCGGCTAGGCCAGCAGCGAAGCTTTTATTTTCACAACGACCTTTTTCACCTTGGCGCAAGCTCCGCAGCAGCGGATACAGGGTTTATGAGCATCGTGAGGATAAAACATCGCGAAACAACCAGGCTTGATGGGAATTTCGACCGTGGGGGTATCGGGTGAGTCGAAAAGCAGAAAGTCTTTTTCACTGTTGTATTCGGTTTTTGCGGTCAGCTCTTCGGTAGCGCATGAGTAGAGCTTTTCACATCCTGAGAGTAAAAGCTGGATGTCAATATATTTGCGGTGCGACTCAAAAATGCCATCCGCTTCAGACAGCGGCTCATATGAGGAAACATTTGCATAGATATCGTCGCCGTCTATTTCATTTCTGCCGTCTTTAACATCGCCGCCGGCAGGAAGCGACTGAATAAACTTGAAAGCTTTTTCCCATGTTTTATTGCCTTTAAAGTACTCGCCCCAATTAGAAATAGAATCAAATATCATCTTCAGCTCCCATGGGTTTTAAAGCTACTCGTTTTTATCGTAGTCCATAATAATTTTCTTAAGCTTCATCGTGTCGGAAAGAGAAAGCTGTCCTGGCGACTCGACGGATTCCTTCTCTTTATGTTTTTCGAGCAGCGCATCGCTGAGGCCATCCGCTATTTTGAAAAGGTATCCGCGGTTATTCATTCCGGTGTCGAGCATTTTTACTCTTCTCGGGCCCGTGGTAACAAAGAGTTCCACATAGGTTGAATATTCTATTCTGAGCCATACGAAACATAGTACTACGAGGATAAAGCCAAGATACCCCCAAGAGGAAAGATATCTGACTGTGACGTAAACTCCGATGAGCGAAATCATGAAGCAGGTAAAGGCGAAAAGCAGATTATTGGCTCTGAAGTTTATCGAATAATGGTCTATCCTGTCAATGGGTATGGTTACATGGTTGCAGGTTATCCTCAGGTCGGTAACTTTCACATTGGCGTCTTTGTAATAAACTTTTTCCTGATAACTGTCTATCTGGCTCATCATTAGTCCCCTTGTTTAAAAGTCCCATTTACTAATTTAACACATAGAGAAGAAGCTTTCAATTCAAATCTCAAGGTTTCTTACCTTGTAGTAGTTTTTTATTTCCTCAACGTAATTCTTAAAGTAGAAGGCGACCCTCTCAAGCTTTTCGCCTGGTGTCTGTTCCAGATATGTGCCGCCGATATAGAAGCACGCGAAGCCTCCGGAAGCTACGCCCCAGGCAGCCGCCTGAACGAGGTCGATTGGCGAACGCGGACCGCTATCCTGGAGTTGAGAACACACGGACGCGATTACGCCGCCCGCAAAATTGTCGCCGCATCCTGTGGTATCGCCTTTGCGTTCGGGGTGCGCTGAAAGTTCTTCTGTAACATAGCTTGAAATGGGAAGGGATGTCAGATCGAGCTTTCGGAATGCCGTTCCATCTGAATAAATCGAAATATCTTTGGCTCCGTTGGTTACAAGAAAAGCTTTCACGCCTTTTTTTATAAAGAAGGCCATCGCGTTGTTGATATTGGATTCGCCGCTGAGACGGAGGGCTTCGACATGATCAACAATCAAGAGATCAAGAAGTTTATACGACTCATCGCTCTCGCCGAGAGGCCACCTTTTATCAGGGAATTTCATTTCATTTCTGAAGTCGAAAACGGTAATTACGATATTGAACTTACCCGCATCGCGTCCTTTGCGAAGGAGGTCTGTGAGACCATCGTGCAGCTTCGGGACAAGTGCTGTGGCTCCGAAAAGGAGGACATCGGAGTCGAAAAACGAATTGTCAATATCCTCGGGGCCGAGGTCCCACGCGGCTCCGACATTGTTGATGAATGTGCGTTCGCCTTTGCCTTCATTATAGTTGGGATCGGAGAGGACATCGGTAAACGGCGTCATTGCGTCGCTTATTTTGAAATTTTTCGCGGATATCGGGGTTTTTTCCAGTATCTTAAAAATTCGAAACGCCGTGTCGTCCTTCCCCGCCGCGCCTCTAAAATCTGCAGATATTCCCTTGTGGGCAATAAGCTGAGCGGCATTTATCATGGACACGATGGCGGGACCGCCGATATTGAATTTATCGGGCGACTTCGCTCCGGTCAGATCCTGGGAAATAGTTTTATAATCCGCATTGGCAAAACGGCAAAGGTCGTCAAGAAAAACCAAGTGTCCGGGAATGAGTCCGCCGTCGCCCGGCTTATGAGAGAGATATTTTCTGAATGTCTCACTGGTAAAATCAACGTTGGCATAAAGATAATCGCCTACGGAACAACCTGTTCCCGCCAATTTAAATTTGTTCATCATCAACTCCAAATTATAAAAAAATCTTCATTAGATTTCCTAATTTAGTACGTCTTTAATCAAAGTTCACGGGATTTGTATAAAAAACATGGGCATCTTTTCAGGGCGAATCGGAATAATTTCAGGGCAGGAGAAAAGGTTCCTACATTTTTAAACTCAGAAGATTCTTACTACAAAGGCATTATAAATGCAGCCCACCCAATCAAATCAGCTGAGATGGACACTAAAAAAAGAGCAGGAAGGCCGGATATTTAGAATTCCGCCGCAGCTTTTATTGATTTAGTGGCGAATGGACACTAAATTCATCTCCCTGATTTTAAAGAAAGGTTAATGATAAAATGACTTTTATGAAAAAGATTAAAAAGGCGTGGGATATAAAGAATTCACTTGTCTGCGTGGGGCTTGACCCCGATCTCAAAAAACTTCCGCCCTGCCTCAAGGGCGAAAAGTTTCCGATATTCGAATTCAACAAAGCGATAATCGACGCAACAAGCGAAGCCGCATGCTGTTACAAGCCGCAATTCGCGTACTATGCCGGATACGGAGCGGAAAACGAACTCAAAATGACAATCGCCTACATGTCTGAAAAATATCCGGAAATACCAGTGATCCTCGACTCAAAGAGAGGCGATATAGGCAGCACCGCGGAAATGTACGCTAAAGAATCTTTCGATATTTACGGGGCTGACGCCGTGACGGTGAACCCCTATATGGGAACCGATACATTGAAGCCCTTCCTCGACAGAAAAGAAAAAGGTACAGTCATCCTCTGCCGCACGTCGAACCCCAGTTCGTGCGAGATTCAGGAACTCAAACACGATGGACTCGAGATTTATAAGCACGTGGCAAACTACGCCATGACGAAGTGGAACTACAATGAAAATTTGATGCTCGTCGTCGGCGCGACATTCCCCGAAGAGCTCGGCGCAATAAGAAAAATCTGTGGCACAATCCCGTTCCTCGTTCCCGGCGTAGGAGCCCAAGGCGGCGACGTGCGCAAAGTGCTCGAAAACGGAAAAACGCCGGACGGCAGAGGCCTTGTGATAAATTCATCGCGCGGAATCATTTACGCGTCGAACGGCAACGACTTTGCAGCCGCCGCAGGAAAGGCGACGCGCGAACTCAGGGATGAAATTAATAAATACAGATAAGTTCAGATTTATTATTTTTGGTTTTGCGCTTTTCTGACTTCATCCAGGTTTGCTTTTATATTCCGGTCATCGGGCGCGAGAACGGAAGCTTCGGAAAATTCCATTTCGGCCTTACTTAGGTTGCCCCTTATATAAAAAGAGACTCCTTTGTAAAAATGAAATAATGCTTTATTTTCTTTTCCATGCTCGAAATTGGCGGCAATAAGGTCGTAACAGCGGAGAGCCCTTTTTTTCTTTCCGCTCTTCAGATAACAACCGGCGGCAGTCTCAAGAAGTTTTGTATAAGGACTTGGGTTCTGGAACACAAATACGTTAATATGTGTAAATGACTCGTTGAAGAGCTTAAGGGCTTCAGTCGTATTGCCTTTCCGGTAAAGAACAGCAGCCTTTACTGCCATTGCCGTATAATAGAGGCTTTTGCCGTTGTGATCGAAGCTCTCCTTATTTTCTACAGAAAGAAGATAATCCGCGCATCTTTCGGGATCATCGTTTTTATTTTCGGCAAACATGTTTATCGCGTACAGGCACAGAAAATTCCTGTTTGGCGGGTTATTGGAGACGGTTATCTCCACAAGGTCGGAATAGCTCTTCCATGTGTAGTTGTAGAAGAATGTTATCCACGCAAGAAATAGTATCATCGCAGACATAACAAGAAGTCCCGCCTGTTGAATTTTTTTCCCATACAGGGGATTGCGAAGCGAAAGTTTTTCAGCCGTGCTGCTTAACATTAAAGCGACTCCGGCAGCCAATATCGCGGAAGGTATGTATGAATATCTGTCGGCATAGTCCCACACTCCGATCCCTATTGGGACAAAACCTATTGTCGGCAGGAGAGAGACGGAGTAGGCTATCAGAAAAGGCAGAACGGTGTATATGCAAAACTTACGGCTTCTGATCGCAACAAGAAAGATAACGGCCGCAACAAGAATATAAAAAATGGATATTTTAAGAATGAGCGAACCGTCAAAAACAAGTTTTGGATACACGGGAGCCATCTCGTCCGGGTAGATATTTTTCAAGGCGTACCATGAAAAATTGTGAAGTATTGTCAGAAGCTTTTCAATTATAGTCACCGCGCTCGAAGGGTTGAGCTGAAGTATAGAAGTTCCTGCGGAAACAAGTAGCGAAACGGCAAAAAAAGGAAGCAACTTCAGATATTTCGAGACGGGCAGGATTGAGCGGTTTTTCCACACCTCATACATGGCAAGCGTAACAGGCATCGTTACCGCAGCAGGCTTGGAAAGGCATGCGCAGAGAAAAAGAATAAAGGCAGTCAGAGAAAACGCCTTTTTGTCTCTGAATTTTAAATAGAAGAAAGCTGACCAGAAATAAAACGCGCCGCACATAACATCACGCCTTTCCGATACCCATGCCACTGACTCAGTCCTCTGCGGATGCACGGCATAAAGCAGTGTCACGGCGAGCGAAACAGCCGAGGGCGCACCCAGCAACCTTATGCAGTTGAAGAGCCCGACACATGCGACTATATGCCATAACACGTTCTGAAAATGGTACATGAAGCCGTCAAGCCCGCCGACGCTGTAATCGAGCGCATATGAAAGATTGACCAGCGGTATGTAATTGCCGAGACTGGGCATTGTCACAAGATGAATTATGCTACCCGGCCTAAAATTGAGGTAGTCAGAGATTTCCGTAACAAAAACATTGTCGTCCCAGCCTTCCATAACTGGGAATGAAAGAGTGTTCATAAAAACGAGAAAAGTGACAGCCGCGATAACGGCATAAGGAAATGCTTTTCTCCAAAAGTTCATTATTTTCACAATCCATTTTTCTAAATCTAATGGCAATCGGGTTTTATTCAATCCGGCGGTATTGCAAAAGTACGCGATGGCCGTTAAATTAAACTGAATGGAGGAGTTTTAATGGATTCTTCGGATGATTTCAGGAAGGTTCTGGAGAAGGCGTTCAGGCTCCTCGGGTCTCGCACGTCCAGCCGGGCCATTCTTGCGAGAAAGCTCAAGGACAGAGGATTTGAGGGCAAACTCATAGCACAGGCGCTTGACGAATGCGAACGCCTGAACGTGTTGAACGACAAGGCATTCGCGGAAGACTACATCCAATCGTTACACGCCAGGGGGTACGGACTGAGAAGAATAAAAAATACACTCGCCCAAAAAGGAATAAAAAAAGAACTCATCGACGAACTACTCTTATCCGACACTCCCGACGAGAAGAATGAGGAAAGGGAAAGAGCAAAGAAAGTATTTGACGCAAAACTCAGATTGCTGCATAAAGAAGACGATTTGCGAAAGAGACGCGATAAGCTCTTCCGTTATATGGCATCTAGGGGGTTTTCCGCGGACATCATATACGAGCTGCTGCGTCCTTTAAAATAAACCCGTGATATTGACTTATTTTAGAGGAAGTGTTATACTACGATTCTCGTTATTCGTCTGAACCAAGCTAACAAAGGAGAAGTGATGCATTGGATTGACTGGGTGATAATGATTGTTCCTATTCTCGTAGTATGTTTAATTGGATTGCGCACCCAGAGATACGTAAAAGATGTGTCAGACTTTCTCACAGCGGGCAGAGTAGCGGGCCGATATGTTATCGCAGTAGCGGGGGGCGAAGCGGCAATGGGGCTGATAAGTCTTGTGGCCATATTCGAAATGTACTACAACAGCGGGTTTGCTTTCAGCTTCTGGAGCGCGGTAAATACACCGATAGGACTTGTCCTTGGATTAACGGGATACTGTGTTTACCGATTCAGGGAAACACGTTCGATGACAATGGGCCAATTTTTTGAGATACGTTACAGCAAGTCGTTCCGTATATTCGCCGCGGTGCTTCAGTCCGCGTCCGGAGTAATAAATTACGCTATCTTTCCGGCGGTCGGCGCAAGATGCATCATCTATTACTGCGGCATGCCTATCTCCGTAAATATCTTCGGGATGCAATTCCCGACGTTCGCGCTTGTAATGATGGCGTTTTTAAGCATAGCGATACTCATCGTAACAATCGGCGGACAGGTTACCATCATGGTGACCGACTGTATACAAGGAATACTAAGTTACCCCATGTATGCTATTATCGTAGGATATATAATATACCGATTTTCATGGTTCAACGAAATGGCTCCCACGCTTCTCAACCGTCCTCCCGGGCAGAGCATGCTCAATCCTTTCGATATTGAAAATCTCAGGACCTTCAATCTTTTCTATGTCGCGGTTGGCATCATATCGTCATTTCTAAACCGCATGTCATGGTGCGGCGCACAAGGATACAGTACAGCCGCAGCTACGCCTCATGAGCAGAAAATGGGGGGGGTATTGGGAACCTGGCGAAGCGGTTTTTCCATTATGATGTATGTTCTGCTGGCTATTGCCGGCTTTACCTTTCTGAATCATGTCAATTATTCAAAACAGGCCGTGGTCGTCCATAAAGAACTAACAATGAAGACAGTCAGGGACGTGGCCTCCGGAGAAAAATTCGCGGTTGTCCGTGCGGAAATAGGAGACTATATAAAGACAGGAGTCGTAAGCCCGGAACTGGAGAAGCGTCTTGAGTCAGTCGGGGTTGTTGGACTCACTAAAAAAGAAACCGATGGGAAAATAAAAGCCCTTTCGATAAAGGCAGTGGCGATGGGGGCCATCAAGTCGGAAGATAAAGGAAAAGCACAGACATTCGGGACAATTTATGGGCAGATGCTTGTGCCAATTGCCATCCGTCAAATACTTCCAGTCGGAATAACGGGAATATTTTGCGCAATCATGATATTCCTTCTTGTAAGTACGGACACCACCTACATGCACTCATGGGGGGGAATCATAGTACAGGACGTTATCCTGCCTTTCCGTAAAAAGCCTTTTACTCCGAGACAACAGCTCACACTCCTCAGACTGGTAATCGCAGGTGTCGCCGTATTCGCGTTTTGCTTCTCGTTCTTCTTTGGACAGGTTGATTACATAATAATGTTCTTCGCTATAACAGGCGCGATATGGCTGGGAGGGGCGGGACCATGCATAGTTTTCGGACTCTACTGGAAGCGCGGCACGACTTGGGGCGCTTACGCAGCGCTCCTCAGCGGCTCAATTCTGGCAGTAGGCGGATTTATAAGCCAGTCCTTATGGGTGAAACATATTTATCCGTGGCTGGCAGAAGTGCAGATGCTGGACTCTGTAAAGTGGCTAATTGAGGGAGTGTCAGCGCCGTTCAATCCATATATAGTCTGGAGGGTTACGCCGGACAAGTTCCCAATCAACTCTCAGGAAATATATTTCATAGCGATGATCATCTCGGTAACTCTTTACGTCACTATTTCGCTTCTCACCTCAAAAGAAGCCTTTAATATGGAAAGGATGCTTCACCGCGGAAAATATCACAAGGAAGGGCACAAGTTTGAAAAAGTATCTCTTACTTTTCGTTCGATACTTCCGAAACTCCTGGGTATTGACCCGCAGTATACAAAAGGCGACAGGATACTAGCGTGGTCTGTATTCTTTTACTCGCTGGTATATCACTTCGGGGCGTTTCTTACGATTGTAATATGGAACCTGATAAGCCCGTGGCCGAATCACTGGTGGGCAAACTGGTTTTTGTGGAACAGTGTCATACTCGTCGGTATGGTCGGGGCCATCACCACGGTGTGGTTTACAATCGGGGGATCCGTTGACCTCTACAAATTGTTCAAGCGCCTTGATGAAAAAGTGGCCAATATCCATGACGACGGAAGAGTTATCGGACACGTCTCGTCCGAAGATATTGAACCACCAGAGGGCACGGATGGGCTTATTCATTAGACCTAGTCAGAGCAGAAAATATCCAACGGCGGCGGCGATAAGTCCATATATGAACATCGGAATAAATGTTCTCTTCATCATAAAGCCTTCCTTGGCAGTGATTCCGAGAATTGAGCATACAGCTACGATGTTGTTGACACATACCATGTTACCCATGGCGCCGCCCGCTGACTGGAGTGCCAATATTGTTGAAACATCCAGTCTCAACTCTTGAGCTATTGAGTATTGTATGGGGCCGAAAGTAAGATTTGATACGGTATTGGAGCCCGCAAAGAATGCGCCGAGCGCGCCAAGATATGAAGAAAAGAAAACCCACTTTTCGCCGACAAGACTAGACAGCGCCTTCCCTATGATGACGGAAGACGAATGCTCGCCGCCCCCCATCAGAAGCTCAACCATTGCCAGCGCACCCATCAACGCGACTGCCGGATAGAGCATTCTTTCATAAGAGCTGTTCCATATTCTCAGAACCGTTTTGCAATCCAGTTTAAAAATAATGATGCTCAATGCTGACAATGCAAAAAATGGAATAAATGCGGGGATGTAAAGAAGTTTGATGGTCCATGACGAAGCTGTCACGAATATATTCTCCAGGGAAACGGCCAGCGAACGGCTGACAGAAAAAGTACCAAGACTTCCCAACTGGACCTGCCAGCACGGAGAAAGATCGTTCAGGAGTCCCTTTATCCCAAGCTCCTTTATGCGCGTCAAGGCCAAGAATAGAATGCTTCCCCATATTGGAAACATTGCCGCAGCAGCCGTTTTCCAGCCGACAGGAATCGCTCCTGACGACTCAGTCTTTTCGAGACCAATCCCTGCCCTCGCCGCCATTATAGAGACAACAAGACCAATCGCTCCACCTGCAATCGTCGGAAATTCATATGAGAAAAACGAGATGAGAAGATATGGAAGAACGCAGCTTAATATCGATATATAGATGAAAACTATATTGGCTTTTATTTCCCGCCAGGAAACCGCGAACGTCAAGGCAATAACTGGAATGACAAGCGATGCCGCAGTGTGAATAAGAGCCGTCTTCCAGGCAACCTGGCACATCTCCATTTGTGTGAGCCCAAGCGTGCCAAGCCCGAACCATGTGGGAGTCCCGACAGCACCGAAAGACACGGGCACACTGTTCATTATCAAACATACTATTGCCGCCTTGACCGGATTGAAGCCCAGGCCGACAAGAAGTGGAGCCGCCAACGCCGCGGGCGTGCCGAATCCGCTTGCGCCTTCTATGAGGAACGCAAAAGCCCAGCCAATCACCATGAGCTGGGCCGTTTTATTCGGACTTATATGGTTCAGCAGGTTTCGCACGACATCCATTCTCCCCGACAATTCCATCATTTTGAATAGAAAGACCGCTGAAAATATTATAAGTATGGGTGTCCATGCTGTGAGCATGCCATCAAGAAGCATAGCATTCACCGAATTGGGATCGGCCCTGAAATATATAAGTTTAACGGCATACATCATCACGGCCGCAAGCGGGAGCGCCTTGCAGGCAGGCATCCCCGCTTTCTTTGTCATAAGGTATATGAGGGCGGCTATCGGAACAACACAGATAAATGCGTCCAGGTAGAGTTTATTCATTTTACAAGACCTTGTATTTAAAAAGAGAATTCAAATATAGGGGGCTTTTTACATTTTTCCACAGATATAAAATGCCTTCTATATTTGATAAAAACGCACTTATAGCTTAGATTGTGCGGTGCGTCTTCTGATTGGGCATACATGCATATATGATGATTTTTTCTTGAAAACAAAGGAATACATGAGCGAATCTTCCGAAAACATAAGCCCCTCAGAAAAAACCGTTCTCATCACCGATGGCTATATTTCGGCATCCGACGGACATCTTACCCTTGAGGAACTTGACTCCGTATTGAAAAATATCGCCGCCGGTTCAATGGAAAAATTCTCAAAGCTCAAAACGATAGGTTCCGGCGGAACAGCTACCATAATAAGTGCCTATGAGACGGCGCTCGGACGTGAAGTAGCAATAAAAGTACTGCGGACGGAATACAGAAAAAATTCCAAATACCTGGAACGCTTCATAAGAGAAGCCAGGGCTACCGCGCAGATCGAACATCCGAATATCGTTCCCATACACGAGATAGGAGTACTCGACAGTGCCGGAATTTTTTTTACAATGAAAAGGGTTAATGGCGAGACACTTAAAGATATCATCGAAAAAATATATCTGGGCAATCAGAGATATATAGGCGAATACCCGCAGAGGCGCCTTCTTGAAATATTTTCCTCGGCATGCCAGGGAGTAGCCTTCGCACACAGCAGGGGAATTATACATAGAGATCTTAAACCCGAAAATATAATGGTCGGCGATTACGGGGAGGTTCTCGTCCTCGACTGGGGACTGGTAAAGCATATCAAGGAAATTGAAAGCGAAAGCGGTACCCAAAATCCCGAAAATATTCAGCTTGATTTGAAAAAGGACGGGACGAAAACCGTGGATGGAGCAATAAGCGGCACTCCGCTTTTCATGTCGCCGGAACAAGCAATCGGCGATACCAAGTCAATAGACCAGAAAACCGATATTTACAGTCTCGGCACCATACTCTATTCGATACTGACACTCTGCGGCGCGCCTTTCGACGATACACTTGACCCTGCGGAAATTCTGAACCGGGTAGAAAAAGGCGACTTTGTACGCCCGAAAAAAAGAGCTCCCAAAGTAAAAATCAGCAGAGAACTTGAAGCCATCTGCCTGAAAGCAATGTCCACCTCCAAGCATGACAGATACCCCGACGTCAAGTCCATGATTGCCGACATACGCAACTACCAGTACGGCTTCACCGTATCGGCATGCGCGACCCCACAATGGGCCAAATTCTGGAAACTCATGTTGCGCCATCCGGTAATATCGTCAGTTGTCGCAGTCGCAGTCATACTCAGTCTCGGCTACAGCGGGGCAAACCTGATTTTCATGCACGCCCGCTTTACCACAGCAAGGGATGCGGCAATGAAATACATAGAAAGCGGCAACAGCGCGTACAAGAAATCCCTGTACATGCACAAAGAGCTTGACGCAATGGAAAACGAGCGAATAGTAAGTACTAGAACAACGCAGGAAAAGGCGCTTGAAGAAAAACTCCATGACCAGGAAGCGGAAATGGAAAATAACTACAGCACCGCACTCATGCTCTACTTCAGCGTGCCGCCATCCTATGAAAAAAATGAAAGCGTCGAGAACGGATTCAAATGTATAATGAAAAATCGGATAGATTACAGTCTCATGACTGGCAACTATCTGCAAGCTCGAAAGTGGCTCAATCTCTTAAAAATATGGTTCGGAAAAAGATACCAGGACATCAAGGACCAGAAACTCCTTAATGAACTCAGCACAGTCGAAAAAATGATTATGGGCGAGACAACCCTCGTAATAAAAACAATTCCTTACAGCGCAGAGCTTGGACTCTACAGGCTCAAGGAGGACCCTCAATCACTCCTCCGTCCAGTATTTGAGAACAAACTAGGCAAGAGCCCCTTAACCGGGCTTAGGATGATATATGGTTCTTACCTGATAAAAGTCACCTGCGCCGGAATCCCCGAATTCATATATCCCGTATTCATCCGGAGAGGCATTAAATCACAGGTTATTGAAATAGAAATCCCGCAGAAAACACCGGCTGGGACCGTATATGTACCCGCAGGCGACTTCCTCTCCGGCGGAGTCAATTCCAGAGGAGTGAGGCTCCGCTCCATATATTTGCCGGGTTTTTTTATAAAGAAAAACGAAGTCACATTCTCCGAGTATCTGGAATTCTGGAAATCCATAAAATCCCCAGCCGATAAATTAAATTTTTCAGGCAAAATAAGACTCGACGAAAATGACCGCTGCTTCCTCGACGCATGGGACAACAACGGTAATCTTATGTACAATCTAAAACTCGACCGTCCAGTAACAGGAATAACCCTTGATGCCGCAAAAGCTTATTGCAGATGGCTTTCCGCTAAAACAGACCTAGACATAAGACTGCCCTCAGCCGAAGAATGGGAAAAGGCGGCGAGAGGCGTTGACGGCAGAGAATACGTATGGGGCAACTACTACCGCGACAATCTGGCTTACACAATTGAAAATGAGGGGGCAAGAAAAAAATATGGGCTCTGGGCTCCGCCCGGCTCTTTCCCCGAAGATGTCTCCATATATGGAGTCAACGACATGGAAGGGAACGTAAGGGAGTTTACTACGACCAGATTCCTCGACAGCCCCTATTTCTTCCAGATTAAAGGCGCAAGCTCATCCACGACAAAGCGTTTCCTTTTCTGCGCATACTCCAGCGATACCGCCGTAGTCCCCACCGACATAGGTTTCCGCTACGTAATACCTTATAAAAAATAAGCCAATAGTTTGTAAATTCGCGACGATACTGGCAATTTATCTTTTTATTTGATTTATAATGGGACAATATCATCATGCAGAAGTCGGAGATATTTAAAAAAGACCGGAAATATGTGTGGCATCCCTACACCCAGGAAAAACATTCATCGAACATCGTCATCACTGGCGGACAGGGAGCACGGCTCTTCACTGACAACGGAAGAATACTCATTGACGCCGTGTCCTCGTGGTGGGTCAATCTCCACGGGCATGCCAATACATATATTGCCGACAAGATAGCCGAGCAGTCACGAAAACTGGAGCACGTCATCTTCGGCGGCTTTACCCACGCCCCCGCGGTAGAACTTGCGGAAAGACTGCTGCGCCATCTTCCGTCCGGACAGTCAAAAATATTTTATTCGGACAACGGCTCTACCTCCGTCGAAATAGGTCTCAAAATGGCATGTCAGTACTGGTTCAATAAAGAAGCCAAAAGAACAAAAATCATCTCTTTTAACGGGGCTTACCATGGCGACACGATTGGAACGATGTCGGTGGGGGCAAGGACGGTCTTCTCCAACCCATTCAAACCCTACATGTTTGAAAATATTTTTATAGATGCACCCGTCAGCGGACATGAAAATGAGGCGGTCGATCAACTTCGCAAGGCAATCTCCTCCGAAGACGTTATTGCATTTATCTTTGAACCGCTCGTTCAGGGTACGGCCGGAATGGTGATGCACTCGGCAGACACCCTTTCGCAGATGATAAAAATCTGTCGGGAGAACAATGTCCTGACGATAGCCGATGAAGTCGCCACGGGCTTCGGACGCACGGGAAAGTTTTTTGCGTCCGATTACCTTTCCGAGACAGCGGATATCATCTGCCTGTCCAAGGGAATAACCGGCGGCTTCATGGCGCTCGGGGCGACGAGCTGCACAGAAGAAATATATTCCGCCTTTTATGACGACAGCAAGATGAAAACATTCTTCCACGGACATTCATACACGGCGAACCCTCTCGCATGTTCTGCGGCGCTGGCTAGCCTGGACATTATGGAGGATGAAAAGACGTGGCGCGATATAGAGCGTATCTCATTGAGACATACGAGTTTTCTCCAGGATATCGAAAAATACGCTCCTGCGGTTTCATCAAGACAGCTGGGTACTATTGCCGTCGTGGAAATAAAAACATCTGAAGAAACATCCTATTTCAATCCCGCCCGCGACACACTTTATAATTTCTTCATTGAAAACGGCGTGATTCTGCGCCCGCTGGGAAATGTCATCTATATTCTTCCGCCATACTGCATAAGCGATGAAGAACTTGACCTTGTGTATGGAATCATTGAGAAGGCCGTCATAAAGTTCGCCCCAGCCTGATGGTTATTCTTCCGCAGCAACACACCGCATATTCTTTCTTGTTTTTTATTATTTAAGATAGACGCAGGTTGTTTTTAAGTAATTAGACGGTTATAGTCTTCTTCATGGAAAGAAATAGGATGGAGGGGATTATCGTGTCTGATAAAGAATTTCCAGCTGAAAATTCGATTGCCGAACTGGCAACAAAACCGTGTTGGAACTTCCTCAGTTCCGCGGCACATGACCTCAGAACACCGCTCAATTCGATAATAGGGTTCAGCGACATGCTCAAAGGAGATGGCGATGAAGCCCACCGCAGAATGGCAGAGCATATCTATGACAACGGTCATATCCTACTCAATATGCTGAGCCGGATTATCGAGTACAGCAAGCTGGAAACAGGAGGGCTCCCGGCAATACCGTCGGAATGCGACCTGAAGGCGGAAACGGAATGCTGCATAAGCGAAATAGCAAAAACACATCCATCAACGCATCAAATAGAACTTGAATGGAATCTTGAAAACTCCGATTTCATCACTGATTCGTATATATTCAAAAGGATAGTTACAGAACTGCTCTCAAACGCGGCGGCCTTTTCGCCCGAATCTTCAGAAATAAAGCTTTCGGTATCCGGCGTTCAGGATAACGACGGGAAAGAATTGATCCAGATTGACATATGTGACAGAGGTTTGGGAATTCCGCCGGAAAAAACAAATCTCATTTTCATGCCAGGCGAAAAGGCAGGAATGTATGCGGAAGGTTACAAAGAAGGACTCGGACTCGGACTCGCCTATGCCGGAAAAGCTGCGGAATTACTGGGAGGTGCCGTAAAATTAAAACCCCGCGAAGGCGGAGGCAGTATTTTTACACTATATCTTCCTGCCGTCAAGGAATAATCATTCCTGATAAAATGCCATTCCGGCATAACTCACGCAGTGTGACCAATCACCGCTTATCTCGCCGGAACTGGTATACTCAACGAGTTCTGAATTTATGCGCCTCCCCTCGGAAGCAAGTTTTTTCAGGAGCGAAAGCAGTATCATTATAGGATTGGCTCCGCATATCGTCGTACCCGTTGATTTCACGTATTCGCCGAACCCCCCGGGATCAAGCGCTTTTATCTTCTCAACAGCCCCCATATCAAGTTTCTTAAGGTTCTGTTTAATATTGCTCCGGAAAGGCACATAGCTGAAATAAGAACCGAAATGCGTAAAATCTGAGCTTATTATCCAGAGTGTATCGTCACGCCAGAGTTTCTTAAGGGAATCGGCTATTTTAGCGGCGGAAACCGTATCTACGTATCCACAGATAAAAGGAATGAGTTTAAAGTCCTTTAGAATTTCCTGCGCGATGGGCAGCTCGACCTCGAGTGAATGCTCCGGCAGATGCGCCTCATCTAACATCTGGATCAGCGGAGAATTTTCAGAGAGAACGGAATTCACGGAATTCACATCCACGGGAACATCTCCGATCGGAGTTCTGAACGATTCAGAACTTGAAGCGGCAAGGCCTTGGAAAGGAACATGGTGAGAAGGAGCCAAGATCAGTACCTTATCATATTTTCTCCCGCGTGTCCGCAACAACGTCTTGACTGCCGTCATGCCAGAGAAGGAATAACCGGCATGAGGAAGTATAAGAGCCCTCGCAGCAGGACCGGAAGCATCGTCGTCAATTTCCAAAGACACTTTTTCAATCATATCAAATATCTGGTCTTGAAGCGTTTCGGCGTCGCCATCGTAGAATTTTCCGGCCACTGCCGGTTTGCGAATCTTCAAAGATGAATCCATGATAGCTCTCCCCATTTTTATCCCTCTGCTCTTATTTAATACCGGAACAGGCATTTTTTCAAGTTTTTTCCCATATATTAAGCCGCCTTGAATTCAAAATTAAATCAGGCTATAATATTAGAGAGGATAAAATAAGGGAAAATATCATCATGGATGAGGAAAAGGGACCAGAAAAACTCAAAAGCACTTCATCTGTAATAATCATTGTGTTAATGTTGCTGGCGCTCGGGGCGATGGTTGTTATCGGCATCTTTATAATGTCATCGCAGAAAAGCGGCAAGAAAGACATTGAAGACCAGCGGAAGCTCATCAAGGTAAACTGGGAATAAATTACTCCAGATCGGCCTCCAGCCGTTTGAATTCCGCCTTCAGTTTTTCAAGCACGCGTTTTTTGTAGACGTATATGCTTTTTTCGGAAAGCTTAAGGGCGGATGCTATGTATTCCGCGCTATGGCCTTCGGAAAGCATCTCCCACGTTTTTCTTACACTTTCATCAAAAGACACAGAAACATTCTTCCAAGCCATCCGGGAAAGATGATTGCGCCACTCCTCTTCGGCCAGTTTGTTTATGGCCGGAACTTCGGATAGTTCGTCCGACACGGCCTCGGAAATATCCGACAGGCTGACATTCTGCCGCTGCTCACGAAAATTATTTCTAGCGGCATTGACCGTAATTCTCGCAAGATAGCTCCTGAAGCGGCCCTTTTCGGGACTGTACTTAAAGGTCTTTATTATATTCGACAGCTTCGTCAGTACCTGCTGGGCTATTTCCTGAGAATCATGATGAGACAGTCCGGTTTTTCTCGCAACACCATAAATATAGCCCTGGTAATAATAAACGAATTCATACCATGCATGGGTATTTTCAGAATCCCCGATGCGCTGGAGAAGGGTACCCCGTGTCCGCATACTGTCGTGCTCAGACATAAAAAAAACCTTCTTTTTTTCGACTATTATATCATTTGCTGTAAGATTTGTCTATTCCAATGTGTAATAACTGTAGAAACCGTTTAAAAAAGGAGAACACAGCATGAAAAAGACAATCACAATGACAGCCGCCGCAATTCTCTTTGCCGCAATAACCAACATCCAGGCGGCAGCAGATTCCTCAAATGAAGAAGAGATGTCAAAAGGAGAACAGGTAAAAGAAAGGCATCAGGAGAAAAGGGCAGAGATGAAAGAGAAGGTTGAGGAAAGACGAGACAATGTCAAAGAAAAAATCGAGGAGAAAAGGGCCGAGATGAAAGAGAAGGTCGAGGAAAGACGAGACAATGTCAAAGAAAAAATCGAGGAGAAAAGGGCTGGGGCCCGGGAAAAAAGGCATGAGAGGAGAACAAATAAGGCTTCAGGAGGAAAGGGCACCGGAAGATGTGCCGGCGGCAAAAAATAGATTAAAAAGATGACAAAAAATACAACAAAAGGAATTAATAAAATGAAAAAGACAATCATCATAGCGGCAATCGCAATCCTTTGCACAGGAAGCATCAACGCGGCGGCACAGAATTCAGAAGTACCTGAAAATTCAGGAATGAGAGAAAGAAAGGAAAACTGCGAGAGAAAAGGCGGGGGGGAAATAAGGAAAAAAGCAGAAGCGCTTAGGGCCGAAATGAAACAGAAAATGGATGCTAAAAGAGCTGAAATCAAAGCATTGCATGAAGAAATGAAACAGAAAATGGACGCATTGAAGGCCGAGGGCGAAAAAAAGAGAAGCGAAATGCAGGCAAAAAGACAGAATGAAAATCAGAACAAACGTAACGGAAACAGTGAAAATGGCGGAGCGGACGGCGACGATAATATATAATAACAGCATTTGCCTTGCCTCCCCCTTTTCCCTTTGCATTAGGGAAAAGGGGATTTATTTTTGTCATAAAAAAGCTCAATAAGATTTGAATCTTGGTAGAAGTGGAAACAATTTCTAGGAATGAATATAAGATTGATACTTAAATGAGTTCTCTAAAATTTAAATGTCCGCATTGTGGTCAAAAGCTCGAAGCGGATGTCGAAATGTTCGGGAATATAAAGACATGCCCGGCATGTAACAGAAAGCTGCTCGTCCCGGACTCTCGCCTATGCCCGGGAATTCAACTTGGGAACTTTACCCTGCAAAGACGCATAGGAATAGGCGGGATGGGAGAAGTCTGGCTGGCGGAACAACAGCCGATGGGTCGTCGGGCAGCCCTCAAAATCATGCGTGAAAAGCTGAATGAGGATTCTTATTTTCAAAAACGCTTCATGAGAGAAATCAAAAACTCAGGGCAACTGAACCATCCGAACATCGCGACCGCTTATCTTGCTGGAACTGATAATAATATTCAATATATGGCAATGGAATACATCGAAGGAGATACCCTCGAAGAGAGAATTAAAAAAGGTCCTCTTAAAGAGGGTGAGGCCATAAAAGTAGTATCGGACATCGCCAGCGGGCTTGATTATGCGTGGACCAATTTCAAAATGATTCACCGCGACATAAAACCCTCAAATATAATGATAAGTAATGGTGGAACAGTAAAACTTCTTGATTTAGGCATAGCCAGAAATCTTCTTGAAAGCAATCAGACGTTCCTTACAACCTGCGCGGGAGAAATCTTTGGCACCCCGCACTACATGAGTCCGGAACAGGCACAAAATGGGAAAGATATCGACTGCCGTGCCGATATATATTCTCTAGGAATCGTTCTCCATGAAATGCTGACAACTAAGCCTCCTTTCGACGCGGACTCTCCGGTAGAAGTAGTTGCTCAGCATATTTTTGCGCCAAGGCCCGATCTTCATCTCTCACATAACATTTCAAAGCAAACCGCGGCGCTGGCCCGGAAAATGATAGAGCAGGACCCCGACAAACGTTTCAAAAGCTGGAAGGAATTAATCGACGGAATATCAAATCCGACTGAGGAAATCGCCCCAAAACATTTTAGACTGAACCTGAAAACTTTCATAATAATCGCATTATCAGCGCTTATCCTTTTAGTATTAGCCGTCATGCTCTTCTTCAAGGGAAAGCCGGAGATGATCACCAAGGAAAAAACAGTTCCGGCGCAAACATCAAAACTTGATGAAAAAGAAAAAGTCACTTCGACTCGGAAATCTATTGATCTTTCACAGGCACAGGCGGAGGCGGCAAAAAAAATATTAAATCAGATGTATAAAAAAATTGACCAGGTTCACCAGAAGGCCACTCAAGAAAAAGGCGGCAGACAAAGGAAATTTTATTTCATGCGGGAAATAAATCAAATCCGCAAGGATGCCTATAATGAGCTTAAAAAAGTAATGACGCCAGAGCAATATGAGGATTTTTTAAAGAAACATCCGCCTCCGCGCAACTTTCAACAAGAAAGGCCACAGGATGAAGAGAAGAACTAATCCTCAGGAAGGTCGGGTTTTGCGGGTGGGGACTGAGTTTGCTGGATCGTCGGGCCAGAAGTGCCTGGGATAGCGGCCCTTCATCTCTTTTTTGACAAGCTCCCACGAGCCGCGCCAAAACGACGGCAAATCAGAGGTGGTCTGTACGGGCCGCATCGCCGGAGAAAGAAGCTTGACTCTGATTTTAAGAAGCCCCCCGCGCAAGGCAGGGTGGATATTGCATCCGAACATTTCCTGGACGCGGACAGGAAGTTCTGGCTCCTCTCCCGAATAATCAATTCGTATTTTCGAGCCGGCGGGGGTTTCAAAGGATTCAGGGTATTCGCGGTCAAGTTTTCTTTTTGCTTCATACCCGAGAGATGATGAAAGGACTGCTTTAAGATCAAGCTTTTTAAGAGCGTCAAGGGAGCGTATCCCGTCAAAAAATGGTGCGAGCCAATCCTCCAGCGACGCAAGGAGCGCATTGTCGGACCAATCGGGCCATTCCCCGCTTGAGGAGCGGAAGGCGAAAATCACACGTTCGCGAATGGAAATACTTTCCTTCGCCCACGGCAGAACATGAAGTCCCTTGCGGCGTATGCCTGAGCATATCGCCTTTGAAAGGAGTTCCTGGGATGGAGAAGCAATAGGGATTGCGTCAAGGATGATAGCGCCAAGCTTTCTTTCCCTTACAACGCTGACAGCCTGACGTTCGTCATCAAATGAGACGTTATCACTTGTAATTATTGCGGACGCAAAGTCTTTTCGGATAAAATCTTCCGAAAGCGGTAAAGCCAGGCGTATAACAGCTTCGGCGTCCGAGTCATCAAGTCTCAAGGCCGTTATGAAAGGGGCATTGAATGAGGAGGAAATGTCTCTGAATTTAGCGCCTTTTCCATTTCTGAGAAGATAGTTAAGAGAGGCTGTTCCCCTTGATTTTCCTATCCTGTCAGGATATGCCCGCGAAGCAATGTCTCCTGCCCTTTCAATATCCCGCGGCACATAGGAAAAACCCAACATTCGCAGGAGCTGTCCGCGAATAACAAGGACACGGCGGCACACATCAGGAAGCACCCCGCTCACATGTTTATTTTCCGCATAACGCCGGAGAAGCCTGATGCGTTCGCGGAAATCGGGGTCGAAGGAAGAGCCTGAAAAAGATACAATATCGCGTTCCTCCAGAAGCGCAGCTATTTCACAGGCAAGGGGAACAGAATCATCCGTCTTCGAACGAAGAAGCATTGCGCCGAGCCGCGGATGGACGGGGAGCCGGGCTATATCTCGCCCCAGCATGGTAACGCGTCCTGAATGGTCAAGGGCACCGAGTTCCATCAGAAGTTCTGAAGAAACGGTCATGGCCCCTGCCCCGGGCATATTGAGCCAGCGAAGTTTTTCAGGCGGAGCACCCCACGCGGCCAGCTCCAGACAAAGCGGAGTAAGGTCTGATTCAAGGATTTCAGGGGTATTGAAGTAGGGAAGCTGACGGTGTTCATGTTCGTTCCAGAGCCTGATGCAGAGTCCCGGCCCGAGACGTCCGGCGCGACCCCGGCGCTGTTCGGCGGAAGCCTTAGAAATCCTTACGGTCTCAAGGGAACTCATTCCGCTGGACGGAGAAAAACGGGAAACCCGCGCGAACCCACTGTCTATAACCGTACTTATACCTTCGATGGTAAGGCTTGTTTCAGCGATGTTCGTAGCGATTACAATCTTTCTGTGTCCGGGGGCCGGAGGCGCAAGTGCCTCATCCTGGATACCGCGTTCAAGACTCCCGTAAAGAGGAATGACTGAAACGTCTTCAGGAACTTTGCCTTTCAGCAGTTCGGCGGCAGCATTTATCTCAAACGCGCCTGGAAGAAAAATCAGAACGCCGCCGGGCCGCTCACTGATCACGGAAATAGCCAGAGACGCGGCGCGGCCGGAAAGTTCCTGACGCCTTGGAAGAGGGCCTTCCCATTTGATTTCCACAGGGAAAGAGCGCCCTTCACATCTGACAATTTCACAATTCCCGATTGTATCGCGTATCGCCTCCACGTCGATGGTTGCGGACATCACAAGCAGCCTAAGGTCCTCACGTAAGTTTTCCTGTATATCGAGACAGAGTGCCAGGCCGAGGTCGGCATTGATGCTCCGTTCATGAAACTCGTCAAAAATCACAAGTCCGATATCCGCAAGCTCCGGGTCGGACTGAATACGGCGTGTGAGGATACCTTCTGTCAGGATTTCTATTCTTGTCGAACGACTTACGCAACTTTCTCCCCGAACGCGCCATCCTGCTGTTTTTCCGGTCTCCTCTCCTAAAAGAGCCGAAATCCTCGAAGCGGCAGCACGGGCGGCGGCGCGGCGCGGTTCAAGCATTATTATGCGTCTCCCCTTCAGCCAAGGTTCATGCAGTAAAGATTGGGGAAGAAGCGTTGTCTTCCCTGCACCAGGTGGAGCAGATAAGACGACGTTGTGGCAACGTGCCAGCGCTGTCTTGAGTTCGGGGATTATTTTAGTTACGGGAAGTTCTTCATTCATGTTGTTTTAAATTCTTAAAAAATCAAAAAAAATGCCGCGGTGTTTTTCATCCGCGGCACGAAAAACTACCCAACAATTACTCTACGGTGATTAGCGCAGAGTCCTTAAAATCATCATTTGCTATGTCGATAAGAAAAATACCTGTGATAAGGTCCGCCATTTCGACCGGGTGAATCTGCACATTGACAGAAGCAAGACAGCCGACAAAAACTCCGACGCCCCAGAAATCCTCTATCTTGTTCTTATAGACATTGTTAGATGGTGACGGGATATGCATATTTGTCACATCATAGACAAATTCGTCGTCGAACGTGCCGAAAGTTTCGTCGAGGTAGCGGTATGATGCCGTCAAACATATCGCGCTTATTTCCCAGCCTTCAGTATGTCCGCCACCGATCTGCCTCTTAAACCCCTTGCCTATAAAGTACTTTTCACCCGAAAATCCAATCAGCTTGCAATAGTTTGTAATCCGGGGCTGAAGAGCAACTTCATGTCCGAAACCAAGTTCAAGTGTAAAAATATCGACCGTGTCAAGGAATCTATTCGGAAAATATAAAGCAGTCATCCGCAACGCTTTGTTCCCACTGTCCGCATTCTGTTCGACAGTCTGTTCGGGCTTAGGGACAGGTGCCGCTGTCGGCGCTTCCTGAGCAACTAAGCTTGAGGTAAAACAACACACCGCCGTGAACAACGCCGCAATACTGATGATATTCCTTCCCATTTCCCGATATCCTTTCTATTAAATTCGGCTAATTTGAATTAGGTAATGTAATACATCGCGAGAATTTAGCAAGGTGATTATAAAAACGTATTAAAAAAGGACACATGTTTATGTATTTGCGAAAAAACTTCTGTTTCACGATATTTTAAATAGAATATTCGCCAACGACAGCTAGATTAGCGGGCAAATTATTGGCAGGGCATGTAAAGGTTGGAAGATAATTCCGATTGTAACCCTATTCTAATTCTAATCTAACATGCCGAAGTTTGCAAAGTTTTGCGTGCGGAATAAGTTTATTCTCAAACGGAAAATTTAACAGGCAACCTGAAAATTTTGAGAAAAAAAATAGAAAGAGGAGCAGTAAAGGAATGAAACTGAAAAGCAAAGTTTTGGCTGGTCTGGCCCTGCTGGCAGGGACCGTAGGCCCGATGACCGCCCAAGAGACACGGACCTTGACATTAATTGAGGACTATGACCAAAAGTACATGTGTACAAAGGTCTTCGAACTTAAGCATGTAAAAGCTGAAGACCTGACGCCTTTCATTGTCGGTGCGGTCAAACGCTATAATAGTGAATCGGACGTGCAGCGTCTCAGCTATAAGGTTGGAAACAAATCATTCATCGTTGTCAGCACCGGCGTTGATATGATGCCGTATGTCGAAGATATGATCGCAAAACTAGACAGACCATGCGCAAAAAAGGACGTTAACGGTTCCATTGTCGATGGTGACGGGATCTATCGATTTGTCTATTATCCCAAGTTCCGTACGACATCAAATATGAGGGACGTCCTCAAGCTTACGGTGAGCGACGGAGCAAACTACGTCGATCTCGGGACAAATATGTTCTACTGGAAAGACTCGCTTTCAGATGGCAATACACAGCTCACTTGGCTCAAAGCCCTCGACAGGGCGATTCCCCAGGTAAATGTTCAGATTAACGTATATGAACTCAATGAAAATGATTTCATAGAATTGGGCGTTGACTATATTAGCTGGAAAAATGGACCAGGTGCAAGCCTCCTCGGAATGGGCTATGACTGGCTCAATTTCAAATCGGTAAGCAACTACAGCTCGTGGCAAAATATGGTAAGCAATGTGGCAAGCGGGCCGGCCGCGGATTACACAGGAATGGCGGGATTCATGGTCGCGCCGCAATTTGATGCGACATTCCTGCGCATGCTCTCACAGAAAGGGCGGGCTAAAGTCGCTTCTTCCGGTTCACTTGTCGTGATAAATGACGCCAACAGCGATCCGGGCGACGACAACTACAGTAATGCAGACTACAAAATAAAATTTGTTCCCTCGCTGCAAAATATACAAAAGGACTCCAACCGGAATGTCAGTGTAAGCACCATCACCGACGAGTTCTATTTCTATCTCAGAAAACCGACAATAGGCTTCAATGAGGCCGCCACGGAATCAGCCACGCTCATGTTCGGCTGGGTACTCAACATAAAAAACCAGGTTGAAGAAACAAATACAGGCACCCCAGTCTACAATACTCAGACAATGAGGTCTTGGCTCACTCTCGATGCCGGAAGCGAGAAGCTTCTCGGTTCGTTCGTAAAAGAACATAAGGTAAACCAAAACAACGGCATGCCCTTCCTGAACGACATACCTGGGATCAAATATCTCACAGGCGCCACGGAGGATTCCAAAACAAGAACGATAGTCTTCGTTACCGTAAAAGCGACACCGGTTGTGCCGGGCACCGCCGTCTCGGAATGGGCGGGCAAAATGATAACAGCTGCGGAGCTGGTCAAAGAAGACATCAAGGCGATGGATAAATAATGAAATCAAATAAGAGGAAAACCACAGATATGAATAAGAAAATACTGTCTCTCCTGGCACTGGGAGCTACCGCATTGACCCCTGTTTCTTCGATGGCATACAGCGAAGCAACCCCGCTGCCCGATAGAAGTCAGATGCAAACACACATCAAGCTCAATATCAAAGATGAAACAAAAGCGGTGCATTTTATCAACACCAACAATGACCCGGACATATTCACTAAGACTTATGTCCTCAAGTATGCAGACCCCTACGAACTGCGCCCCTATCTCATGAGCGCAGTGAAATCCGAAAGGGTGAAGGGCGATGCCGGAAAAATCGAAGTCATAAAGTATGAAGACGGCACCGGCGTACTCATCGTGTCCGCCGAAGACTACCGCTTCGATAAGCCGCAGGGCGGAATGAGCATCGATGAAATAATAACAACTCTCGACCTTCCGAAAGTTTCATCCTCCTCGGGACATAAATATTACCTGTACTTCCCGAAATACTGGGATGCGTCCAGTCTCAAAACAGTCATCGACAGTGTAGGTTTGAACGTATCAAACGATCCGACTGAACTTGAGGGAGGCAGAGATAAAGTATCCGTCGACACCGGCCTCAACGCAATGCTATTCTACACTCCTCCGTACTCCGTAAAGACCGTTGAAAATATGCTCAAGCTATATGATACGCCAACATCCGAGGCCCTCATAAAATATACTATATATGAGATATCCTCGGAAGATGACGGCTCCGTAGGCGTTGACTTTCAGTCTTGGAAAAACGGACCCGGCGCCGACCTCTTTGCCGCCGGCAGCCGCTGGACAAATGGGTGGGATCCTTCCACAATGGCGGTAACCACGAGGAACTACACACGTAACGGCTATACGCAATACGTAAATTTCAGCCCGAAATGGAACACCAAGTACCTCGACTACCTGGCAGCCAAAAGCCATGCGAAGATCATAACCGCAGGCCAGCTCTCGATAATGAACAACACCGAAGGCTATATCCAGAATATAACAAGTCTAGCTTCGATAGAGGACGGCGCCGCCATCGGCTCAACCGTTTCAATCGGTGCCTACCAAAGACTGAGCGATGCGGCATGGGACATCGACGGAAACGCCAACGCAGCAAACAATAACAGATACAGAATCAACAGCGCCATAGACTATAACGGAAATGACATATCCTTGTTCAAATCCGACGGAACAACAAACGTCGGCGCGGCTCCGGCACAGGCAATAGATTTCACAATCACAAAATCTACTGTCGGCACCGAAACCTATTACTATATGAAATTGGACGGGGAGATGGATGCCTATTTCTTCAGCTACACGGGGCAGAATCTCGGCAAGGAAGTAAGATGTCTTGACGCAGAACTTCAGCGTTGCACAAGGACCTTGACAGGCGTAAGCAATGGAGCAAACGTTTATTCGTATGCATGGGTTACCCAGACCGGCTGGCAGACAGATCGGAACTACAGCATCGCCAAGAATATTCAACGCGATACAAAGGTCAACGGATATGGCTTCAAGCTCTCTCTGAAACCCAGTGTATGCGAAAAAGCGACTAGCCTTTCAATAGACATGACCAATACAAACCTCATAGGGTTCAAAAATGACGGTGTCCCAAGAACAACTCAGTCCGAGGTCAAGACTACGGTAATGGTCGAAAATGGCGGACAGAAGTTCGTGGTCGGCGGACTCGACAAAAAGGAACTCATCCGAAGCGTGAGCAAGGTGCCATGGCTCGGCGATATCCCGGGACTCGGCTGGATATTCTCCAGCGAATCAGAAATCATCAAAAAATCTCAGATTGTTGCGGTAATAGAATGCATACCGGCAATGCCTAAAGAAAACCTGTCAGATGAAGTCATAAATACCATAACCGGCATTAAAAATGACATTGACAACTTCGGGATCAAAGCCGGATTTATCGACCAAAACGACTACGGGTTCAACCAGTTCCTGCTCGACAAGAACAAAACAAGCCTCGACCCCCTCCCGTAAAATAAAAAGCCACCCGAACAGGGCGCCGTTAATAGCGGCGCCTTTTTTTATTTCGCCAGTTAATGAGGTTGACACAATACGTTTTCAGATATATCTTTCAGGTCATGAAAGCTCAGAAGAAAATAAACGTAAGCCATTTTCTTAAAAAAAAGGAAAAAGGCGAAAAGATAGTCGCGTTGACGGCGTATGACGCACCGACGGCTAAACTCGCGGAAGAATGCGGAGTAGACCTCATCCTTGTCGGTGACTCGATGGGCATGACAATGCTCGGCTACAAAAACACCATTCCGGTAACGCTTGAGCAGTCCCTTCATCACAGTGCAGCGGTGAGACGCGGCGCGGAATTCTCTTTCATCGTTGGCGATATGCCATTCATGACGTACCAGATTTCGCCGGAACAGGCGATGCAGAACGCCGCACGCTACCTTCAGGAAGCAATGATAGACGCAGTGAAACTCGAAGGCGGTGAAAAAACAGCATCGACAGTTGAAAGACTTGTCTCAGCGGGAGTTCCCGTTCTCGGACATATCGGACTCCTTCCTCAAAACATTCTCACATCAGGCGGTTACAGAATAACCGGAAAAACACAAGATGACGCGGAACGACTTGTCAAAGACGCTCTGGCGCTTGAAAAAGCGGGGGCCTTCGCGATAGTGCTGGAAGGAATGTCTTCTGAAGCCGCCGCCGAAGTAACGCACAATCTAAAAATACCGACAATAGGCATAGGCGCAGGCCCTGGCTGCGACGGACAAGTGCAGGTTATCAACGACTTGCTCGGACTCTTTACTGACTTCGTGCCGAAACACGCAAAAAAATACTGCGACCTCAGCTCCGAAATAAGGAAGGCGCTCACTGCGTATACATCAGATGTCAAAGCTGGTGTTTTCCCCGGCCCGGATCAGTCTTTTTAAGTCATTTTTTCCCGGACATGATACGCTTGACCTCAGAGGCTATTTCAGGAGGAAGAGCTAATTTCCCTGTCTTCTGAACTTTATCAAGAACCGTATTTGCCCGATGAATAAATGTGTGGCCCTTAAGGATTATTCCACTCTGTCTTAACGCCTCTTCCCGTGCGAGCATGGAATTGTCTAGATACTTCATCACGACTTCGCGGCAGTCCTCCTTAAACACAGGAGGCTTCGCCTCCCCGAAAAGTAAATCGAGAGCGGGCTTCTCATTCGTTATCAAAACACAGCCGGAGGCCATTGCGTTAAAAACGGTAAAGTTCGCTGAATTAAGGTTTTGCGGAGAAGAGGCATCGATACAAATCCTTGACTGATTGTAGAGCAAATTCAATTCCTCTTCGGTATCCAGACACCCCTTGTACAATGACGCGGACTCAGGGTAGTCCTTCCAGCCATGCTCCCACGGTCCGAAAACAGCCACGTTAAGTCCGGCAAGCTGCCGGAGAACTTCCATGCGCGGCGGCGAAACTATTCCGGTAAGAACAACATCGTATATCTTTTCTACATCCAGCGGATGAAATATTTTCTCATCCGTCGCAAGCGGCAGATAAGTATTTTTGATTCCGGCGGCCTTCCATTTTTCGGAACACCCCAAATCCGACTGGAGAATGAGTCCCGTTCTGGACACCTTTGACAGATCGTCAATATCATCCGCCCAATACTGCGCCACCCGTGAATTGTAAAACTGCGCGAGCGTAAACGCTGACTCGCCCAGCTTTATGATGGAAGAGCCTGAGTATCCCATAATCAGCTCATAGGAATCCATCAGCTTTTCCCCTGCGGGAAGCTCGGTTACGGTATGCCCCAGAGTCCTGAACGCCCTGACAAAGCCCCTCATTATTTTAGGACCGGCATGCCCGGGCATATAATTAATCAGGACATTCATGGTTTCTTGTTTTTATCTTTCCAGCCAAGAGCACCGACGGGACACTCTTCGATGCACTGTCCGCACTCAGAACAGGAATCGGGAAGCGCATTTCCAAAAGCCGGTTCCACCTTGGAGTAGAAGCCTCGATTTTTTAAACTGAGCAGATTTTTGTTGACGACTTCCGCGCAGATTTTTACGCAAATCCCGCACTTTATGCACTTCTTTCTATCGTGTATTATCGTGGGGTGCCGGTTGTCGTAAGCGGAAATAACTTTTTCTCCTTTTATCGCGTCCGGTTTCGCTCCGTAGCCTTCGGAATGCTTCTTGAGTTTGCATTCGCCTTTGGCGGTACATGAACATTCTATGCAGCGTTCGCCTTCTTTCATAATATCTTCGGACGGAATGGTCGAACAGACTTCCTTGAAAGTAGATTTCCTATCTTCCAGAGGAATAAAGCGCATGGAAACGCGGTCTTCTTCGGAAACATCGTTCCTTAGATAGACCAAATCGTCCTTTACAAGGCTGCTCCAGTGTCCTCTGGAAACGTTTATCGATTCAGGGATATCGTCTTTTTGACCGGTGAGGAAGTTATTGATGGCGAGCGCTATCTTGCGTCCTCCGGCAACGCCTTCGACAACAGTGGCGGCCCCGGTAACGCAATCGCCCGCGGCAAACACATTGCCTTCCATCTTAAAGGTTTTCTGACATACGTCGACATCGCCATAGCGGTTTGTCTTAATTTCCTCGGTGGCATGCGTTTTCTGCCCTATTGCCGCAATTACGGTATCGGCTTCGGTATCAAATTCAGAGCCTTTTACCGGAATGGGTTTGCGTCTTCCTGATGCGTCAGGTTCGCCGAGTTCCATTCTTATGCAGGTAAGGACGAGCTTGCCGCTCTCTTTTTTAGCTAGTTTCACGGGAGCGATGAGAAACTCGAATTTCACACCCTCCTCCTTCGCCTCGTGAATCTCAATCTTTTCGGCTGGCATCTCATTTTCAGTACGGCGATAGAAGCATGACACATCGGGACTTCCGAGTCTTATAGACGTTCTGACGCAATCCATTGCCGTATTACCGCCGCCTATAACGATAGTCTTGCCTGGATTCTCTCCCTGCCAGTCGTTCCGGGCGAGGGATTCCAGCCACTGTATGCCCTGAGACGCAAATTCTTCGCCCTCGCACTGCATCGAGCTTGCGCGCCAGCATCCGATGGTTACGGCAACGGCATCATAGTGTTGATTAAGGTCTTTCAGAAAAATATCGACGCCTAGTTTTTTATTGCATTCTATTTTTATCCCCATTTTGAGGAAGTGACGAATCTCGCGGTCGACGATATTCTTAGGCAGACGGTATTCCGGTATCCCATAGCGGAGCATGCCGCCGGGCTTCGGCATTTTTTCAAATATCACGACATCGACCCCGAGCCTGCGAAGGAAATAAGCAACCGAAAGTCCTGCGGGACCAGCGCCTATGACTGCGGCTTTTTTGCCAGTCAAAGCAGGAAGCTCCTCCATATACTCATCATAAAAAAGATCGCCAGCAAGACGCTTGAAATCGTTTATGGCAAGAGGTTTACCAATTATATTCTTACGACAGTCCTTTTCGCAGAACCTCGGACAGACGCGCCCGATTGAAAGCGGCAGCGGAATGCGCTCCTTGATTATCTTGAGAGCCTCCAGAAATTCCCCATGCCTTCCTGCTCGCACGTATTCCTCTATCGAAGCATGAGCGGGGCAGGCAACAGTGCAGGGAGCTTCACAATCACCGGCATGTTCGGAAAGAAGGAGCTCGAGAGCCGCTCTGCGCATTTCCGTTACATCATCGGATGATGATTCGATCTGCATTCCATCGGCGGGAACCGCTGAGCATGAAGGAAGGAAACGACCAGTTTTAACGTCCTTCACAATACAGACAAAGCACGATGTAGTATGCGAAATCTTGCCGCTAAAGCAGAGAGTGGGAATTTCGATTCCGTTCTCGGTCGCGACACTGAGAATAGTCTTGCCTTTTTCGGCCTCTATGAGTTTACCGTCTATAGTGACTTTAATTTTGTCCATTTTTGACCTCCGGGGAGCTGGAATAATAACCTTCTCCGCGCTTTACGCGGTGAATTGTGTTTTTGGGACATACTTCTATGCAGGTGTTGCACCTGGTACATTTTGAATTGTCTATCACGAAATCATCGCTTACGGCATTTACCGGACAGTTCTTGATGCAGAGCTTGCACTTTATGCAGTTTTTCTGATCGATGGCCACATCGGTAAGAGCATTGCACTGAAAGGCGGCACACTGCCTTTTCTTTACATGGTCGTCATACTCGTTTCTGAAGTATCTGAGAGTCGAGAGCACCGGATTGGGCGCTGTCTGCCCGAGTCCGCAAAGCGACCCCTTCCTGACCATAGGCCCCATCTGCTCGAGAAACTTGACATCGTCCTCCGTTCCCGAGCCGCCGGTTATGCGCTCGAGAGCCTCGAACATTCTCTTGGTGCCGACGCGGCAGAAGGTGCATTTGCCGCAGGATTCGCGGTGCGTGAAATCGAGGAAGTATCTCGCGGTCTCAACCATGCAGCGTTCCTTGCCGATAACGATAAGCCCGCCGGATCCCATTATCGCTCCAAGCGACCTCAGCGAATCGTAATCGACCGCCACATCGAAGTGCTCGACCGGTATGCAGCCGCCGGAAGGGCCGCCAGTCTGAACGGCCTTGACACTGTCTCTGTCGGCTCCGCCGATATCGAACACAATCTCGCCGAGAGTGATTCCCATCGGAACCTCGATAAGACCTGGATATTTAAGGTCTCCGGCAAGCGCGAAAAGCTTTGTACCCTTACTTGTGAGGGTACCCAGCTTCGCGTACTCGTCGCCGCCCTCGCTTATAATAAGAGGGATATTCGCGAAGGTCTCGACGTTGTTGATGAGGGTTGGAAAACTCATCCAGCCCCGATCTGTCGGAAACGGCGGACGGAAACGCGGCATCCCGCGTTTTCCTTCGAGGGACGCTATCATGGCGGTTTCCTCGCCGCAGACGAATGCTCCGGCTCCCTCCTTGATTATTATTTCAAGGCTTCTGCCGTCAAGGACATTAAGTTTGTTCTCGTATATTTGCTTTATTGCCGCGCTAAGGTTTTTTATAGCGAGCGGATACTCCGCGCGGCAGTATATGAAAAGCTTCGTAGCGCCGGTGGCGTAAGCGCCGATAAGCATCCCCTCAAGGACCTGATGAGGAACGCATTCCATCATTGACCTATCCATAAACGCGCCCGGATCGCCCTCGTCCGCATTGCATATCATTATTTTTTCGTCAGCTTTTTTGAGCGAAAGAAAATGCCATTTATTACCAGTCGGGAAACCACCGCCGCCCCTGCCCCGAAGCCCTGACCTCTTCACCTCGTCAATAACCCATTCCGGGGTGCTTGAGAGAGATTTAGCGAGCGCCGAATAACCGCCATTGGCCTTGTATTCCTCAATGGAGGTCGGAACGATTTTTCCCGCCAGCCGGGTTACCTTTATGCACTCCTTCTGGGCGCGTGCGCGGGGAATCTCGAAACGGAATTCATTGCCCAACGAAAGGACGCTGTCAATCGCGCCGTTATCGGCTTTCACATTGGAATACGCTATTTCCTCGCCCGAAGAAGTAACGACTTCGACAATCGGCTCTGCGTAACAGTGACCGATACAGCCTACTTCCTCAACAGAAACATCTTGCGAAACACGGCCCCTGATTGCCTTCAGCACTTCGTCCGAGCCGGCCGCAATGCCGCACGATGCCGTACCTACCCTTATAATTTTTATTTTGCTGTCAGCCATTTTTCCTGTAATCCTTAAGAATTTTTATGGTTCCCTTTCTGTCGAGCTTACCGAAGACCTTCCCGTTTATGCTCATTACCGGCGCAAGGCTGCAACAGCCAAGACATGCCACGGTTTCAAGTGAGAAAAGGGCATCCGTATCGGTCTCTCCGGGCCTTATGCCAAGCTCCATCGATATCCATTCCTGGATTAAAGAACTCCCTTTGATATGGCACGCCGTACCGTCGCACACACTGAGCTGGTACTTGCCAGGCTTATTACGTTTAAACTGCGCGTAAAAGGAAACAACACCTTCGACCTCGGCTTCAGACATCGCAAAATGCCCAGCGACCGCACTGATAGCCTCATCGGAAATGAAGCCCTCCTTCTTCTGGACAAGCTGCAAACCTTTTATCAGGCTGCTTCTGTCCATTCCTGCCTCAGAAAGAAAAGCAAATCTGGAACTCATCTCTGAAAACCTCCGGAGTAGTTAATTTCACAAACCGCTACCATAGCACCTGAAAAACAAAATTTAAAGCCCGAATAATCACCAGCTCCGCAAGAGTCATAAAATTCAATGCGGCTCCCTATACGGCAACCAGAAATACAGATATTTACTTTAATGGCAGCGGATGGAATATAATCTCGGCGGAAAAGGAGCCTCCAGTAAATATTATCTTGTCTTCGGCGTCATAATCGCTTTTCCTGGACTTCTTTACATGGGAGTCCCACAGCCCTGCCCAAACTACGACGTTTTTCCCGATGTCATTATTGACGTTCCTAATCCTGTAAGTCTTGGAAGCCGACCTGTTTTCTTTTCCCGGTCCATAACAGGTGTTCACTATCCCAAGTCCTCCATCCTGCTTGCCCTGTTCAATAAGACTCACGGAAATATCACCTTTCCCGCGGGCTTTCAGGCGAACCTCAAGACAACCTTCCCGCTTTGTGGTAAATACTTGCCTCTGCTGCGCCTTAGATTTCAGAAAGTCATTGATTTTATTGTACTGGACCATCTGCTCAAACGCCGGCAGATTAAAAGATACGGAGTAGGTCTCCGGCGCTAATTTTGGTTCAACGGGAATATTGAGCTTCTTAGCTGAATTCACCTCTATTACCATCGAAACGGGCTTCAGCACCGGGCTTGAAAGTTCGAGCCGATATTTACCTGCTGGAACGTACATGTATTTCGAACGGTCGGAAGGATATTCCCGATTAGTATCAACGGAAACCAGCTTGCAGCTGTACTCACTTTTGTCTATAAGGTAAACGGGGTGTTCGGCTCTAACGACGACTTGGTATTTTTTTCGTTTATCCGAAACAGCTGCGGGGGCCGTCCCCGACTTGCTCAGCTCTAAGTAAATATTTTTTGAAGCGCTTGCGCGTGTGTCAACTTTAAAACTGAGCGTAGATTGCGCATAACCGGGTGAGGACGCCTGAATCTTGCATTCGCCGAACTCAAGATTCATCCCCATACTGCCAGTGGGGCTGTTGAAGTCAACGGCCGGCCGTTGATTGTTGAGAAGGCTGAATTTAACATTTGAGACCGCTTTTTTTGTTGCCGAATCAAGAGCCGTAATTGTAAACTGGGCATAGTTCGGGGCTTCCTCCGCGGCAACATCGAGCTTGACGCCTATCGAGTAGTAACGATTTTTAGCGCGGTCTAAAATTATCTGCGAGTCTTTTTTAGTAGTGCGCCCCCTTCCATAAATATCGAAAGAATAAGTGCCAGACAAAAGGGCGTTCACGTTGAAAACCCCGCCGGAAGAGTCACGCAAAACATTTGAGCAGCCAGCACCGCGAATATTGATCCAAGAGTCGACGCATGGACTGTTGTCTTCGCTGTTGGTTACACGAATGGTAAGAAAGCAGTTTTGAAACGACTGCTGAAGCAAAGTTGTTGACTTGGCAAGTTTCTCGACCTGCGATTCAACGAAGTTATACTCTTTGAGCCGGGAGTCAATATCCCAGTTCCGACGGTTTGCCGTAGTCAATTCGAGATTATGAATATGCTTTTTGACACTGGTTATATCGCCGTCAATCTGATTTGCCTGCTTGCGCTCGTCTCTTGTGGTGTCTTTCTGTGCAAGAATATTTTTGACAATGTCCTCGCAGTTCCTCACAGTGTCCTGCATGGCGCTTATCTTATTGCCAATAACATCTTTAACTTCGGCGTCTTTAGCATCTTCCACAGCCTTGGCTTCTTCGGCATTGCGTCGCTGGGCAATGGTATCCCCGAGTCCGTAACCGATATCGTAGACATCCTGGAACGGTTTGACGGTAAAGCCGTAAGCCATCCCCTTGGCGGTGTCGGCCAAAAAATTATTGCCGCCGCGCAGACCTATTTTGAAAGTCTCCCATTGGTCGGGTTCCTGTCCCGGGTGAGTCTTGTACCACTCAACCAGCTCATCAAACCCAGCCTGTCCGCCGCCGATGCTCGCCTGTATGGCGCCCTTGGCGATTTGATTTGCGGAAGCGGCAGTAAGCAGCAACTGGACACCCTTTTTGGTATTCGGGTCCATGTCGTTGGGAAGATATTCGCCCACAGTCTTGTATAACTGGTACATTTCAACGACATCGTCGGCCATGTTCACGCCGTTGATAAATCCCGGATTTTTCCCTAGGCTGCTGGTGTTACTCGAATCAGGCGCAGAGCCGGAAGCTTTCGCCGGAAACGAATCGCCTGTTATCTGTTTTTTCTGAGGCGCGAGAAGTTCTTCACTGAGTTGGCTTTTGCTTAAAGTTTTATTTGTTTCAACATCAAGATAACCCTTCCCGCCTTCGGGCAAATCGACCTGACGGACTTTCTGACCTTTGGCGTCGGCGAGAAGTTCGGCTCCGCCATTTTTAACGACGCCGCTTTCGGCGGCGAGCTGAGTCTGGCGATATTTGTAAAGAGCCTTGCTTTCAGCGTCATAGAACGTTTTTGCCGCCTCGAGTTCGGCCTTCAATTCGGCATTCTGGCCCTTAGACGCTTTCAGTTTCTCCTTGAGTTCCTCTATCTTTTTCCATGAATCGTCACGCTGTTCCACGAGCACCTTTTCAGTCGTCCCGGCATGCTCCTTATAGGCATCACCGATGGTTTCCTTCGCCTGTTCGATAAACTTTTTTTTCTGTTCATCAGATTGGATACCAGCTGTTTCGGGAGAATAGTTTTTCATATCGCGGCATTTATCCAGCAGTTCCTGCATTTTGGCTTTTTTAGCGGGGTCTTTTATTCCTTCAAGATTGGGACCGTAAGTATTCTCAAGGATACGCATCGTGCCCTTGCCTACGTTCTGAAAATCAACATCACCGATATCGGTCTTGCTTAAATCGCCTCCGACCTTTTTCATATTGTCCAGGTTGTAGATGTGCCTGTCTACAACTGCCGCCTTCTCCTTTATAACAGTAACCTTACCATTTTTATCGACCCTGCGTATCTGTTCGTTGCTCGTGCCGCCTGACGCATCGGTACGGTATGCAAGTGCGGTTTCTTTACCGGCACCTCGCGTAAAAACAAATTTATCGGGATCGGGAAACTGCTTAAACGTAGTCATGTCAAGCTCTTTTACCTGTACGTAGCCACCCTTGTCGACAACGGTGTATTTCCGGGTGACGCCAGGACTATTGTTGTGAGCTTCGATAACGTTATTTAGCTTCTTTATGTTTTCAGTTGACATGTTGGCCGTATCGATATCGCCGAATATTCCACGACCGGACGCGGGATCGGTCCCCATCTGCTTAGGCATTTCTATGTCGGCTTTGTCAAAAAGTTCCTTTACCGCGCCCTGCCTTTTATTTTCAAGCGCCCTGGCGGCGCCCTGGTACTTCTTATCAATCGCCATATGGGATTTTCTTGAGGTAACGCCTTCCGCGCTGGCCTTCTGATGTGCGAGTTTGCACTCGGCTTCGAGGCGTGCGCGATCTTGGGAAATATCGTAGATATGGTCCAGCTCCTGAGCGCTGAGGGATACGATATACCCGGCCGAAAGGATCAGGATTGAGAAAAATTTTTTAATCATGATTAGCTCACCTGTTCATGTAAAGAAGTTTTTCCGCCGTCTCGCGGTTTGCTTCAGACGCGTCAGCCCGATCTATTACTTGCCGGAGCCAGTTGACGGCCAGTGGCTTATTTCCCCAGTGGTGGGCGAGAACGGCTATCTGCAGCTTGATATCGTCTTTTTGAGGATATTTCCCGGCAAGCTGTCCTAGAAAATTTATCCCACGACCGTACTGCTCGTCTCTGATATAACACATGTTAAGAAGGGCGATGGTTGCCGGGTCTATGAAATGTCCGTTGTTCAATACCTGTTCAAGCTGTTCGATAGCGGCATTAAATAGTTCCTGACGGTAAAGAGTATCGGCAAGATAGCGGCGTGCCTCGTCATCCTCAGGGTCAAGCCTTACGGCTTCTGCAAACACGTTTTCCGCAAGCAGATTGGTTTCAGGAGAATTATTCAACAATGCCAGGATTTTACCATAGATCACCAGAGCCTTCTGATCTTCAGGATGCAGTGAGACACTGCTTTCAGCGTCCGCCAGAACCTGCTTGAGTCTTGGCTTGTCGCCCGCCTTGAAGGCAGCCCCCGCCTTTTCCAGCAAAGATTCCGAAGCGGCTGTCGGCTTAGCCGTAAAAACCGGGTTATGCACAGCCGCGGAATAAACCTCGCCCAGTCCGCGCTTTTCCGGTGCCTGATTGTAAATAATTTCGGCTTCTGGCAGCCGTTTTTCAAGCTCACCGATATGACTCTTGAAGCCCGGATTAAGGACTTTTTCGATTTTTTCCCGAAACTTGATCGCCGCGGCCGGATCGTACCCTGCCTTGGCCATAAATATTAATCCTATATAATCGGCCTCGCGCTCATTTTCAGCAGTATAAGCCAGCGTTGCGCTTTCGTTTGTCGCTGAGCCGTACATGTCAAGCAGTTGACGAGTCCCTGTATCTGTCGCATTGAGTACCTCCGCTCCCTTTCCGTTAAGCACTCCCTGGGATATCTGTTCGCTTCCGTGCCTGGCAAAGGAGTGGGCTGCTTCGTGAGCCAGCACTGCGGCAAGTTCTGCATCGTTATCGACGAATTTGAAGAGTCCGGTATAAACAGCTACCTTGCCGTCCGGCAGACAGAATGCGTTCGGTCTATCAGAGTCGAATACTTTGAACTCCCATTCGCAATCGGGATTGTTCACAGCCTGAGCAATATTTTTGCCGACACGTTCCAGCGCTTCTTTATAACGTTGTTCTTTTGACTCGGCTTCCTTTCTTCCCGCTTCATTCCATGCTCTCGATGCAAAGTCTTTTTCCTGGGCTTTGCTGACAAGCATGACCTGTGTTCTTCCCGTGTATGGAACGGTGTTACAGCCGACACTAACGGCGGTCGCCACAAATATCATAGCAAAAAGTTGGAATACTTTCATTGAGCCTCCGTGCTGACCAAATAATTCTCAGGAAATGACCAACATTTGAAAAGTAATGCCCTTTATAAAAAAAACAATCGGTTATGCTTCCATAAAATGGCGCTCGGAGAATAAAAAACAAATCGAAAAGATTGATAAAAGCCCCTTGACGGACTAGTTTACAGATTCTGATTTAAAACATCTCGGGACTAACAAACTATGAAAAGCACTCTGGACTGCATACCGTGTTTCGTGGAGCATGCCCTCCACGTCGCTAAAATGGTTACCGACGATACGGAAAAACAGCTCTACATAGTCAAAGAAACCCTTGCAAAAATAGTATCGCTGGAGATGGAACAGACACCTCCGGAAATGGCAAGAACGATACACTCCATAATAAGAAACATAACAGGAGTGGAAGATGCCTATAGTTCCGTAAAATTCAAGTCGACCGAATTCGCCCTTGAGCTCCTTCCGCGCCTTGAAAAATATGTGGAAGACGCGAATGATGAATTTGAGGCAAGAGTCAGGCTTACAATCGCAGGAAATATCATCGATTTCGGGGCCGATATTCATTTCAGCCTCGACAACGCCGAGGAGCGCATCCTCGAAGTCATGAATATGCCAATCGGCATCGACGCCGTACGCACCCTGAAAAGGGCAATGGAACTGGCTCCTGATATTCTTTACATCGCGGATAATTGCGGAGAAGCCGTTTTCGACAGTCTTCTAATCTCACCTTACAAGGAAAAAACGACACTCGCGGTAAGGGGATTCCCAATCCTTAACGATATAACAATCAAAGAAGTGAAGCACTCAGGGCTCGACAAACTTCCCAAATCCATCATAGATACCGGGGACGCCACACCGGGGGTCATCCTTAAATATTCAAAACCGGAGTTTGTGAAGGCCTTCAATAGCGCCTCTCTTATCATTGCCAAAGGACAGGGAAACTTCGAAACGCTCTCAGATACGGACAGGCCGATTGTCTTCCTGCTGAGGGTAAAGTGTCCGGTCGTGAGCCGCCTTCTCAACAATTCGCCAAAAGGCAGCCTCCACGTAATCCCGCAAAATATCGCCCTCTAATCAAAACTGGCGCAGAGCAAAGCCTCCTGCTCATTTCTTAATAAAATCGGGGCAATCGCTCATCGGATTCACGTCCTTATTATGACGTCCGCATCGGTTCATAAACGGATGGACAATATAGCTTTTGCAGTCGCGGCAGAATGACTTTTCATCTTCAGCAGCCTCTATTCGGGGTGTTGCCGAGTGCTTTTCACCGAGAAGGCTTTCCAGTGCACTGACGCTTTTTCCCTTCTGAACACCCGTATTTCCCGCAAGACCGACGGGGGGCAGATCGGCAATTTTGCCAGAACACGCGGCACAGGCAAGAATATCGCCTTTTTTAGTCCAACCGTCCAGAACGGGTACTTTTTTCAGAAACGAGTTTTTCCCGCAGAGTGGACAATCTATTGAATCGCCTTGTTTCATCTCACACCATATTTATTTCTGAAAATCTATTCATCACTTTGAAAAAGTCAACTGTCAGAACGATGTTCAACAGGCAACTTTATAGTAAAGCGAGTAAACTTATCCTTCTGGGAATCAACGACAATAGTCCCACCATGTTTTTCTGTGATTATTGAATAGGCTACAAAAAGGCCCAGGCCGGTTCCATCACCTACATCATGGGTCGTATAAAAAGGCTCAAATATACGACGCTCGACCTCGTTATCCATGCCGGGTCCGTTGTCTTCAAAAATAATGTCAATCATATCGTTGTTTCTCATCGTTTTTATAGATATGGACGGAAGCTCTTTTTTAGAATATTTTTTTAGGGATATGGCCTGTACTGAGTTTTTCAAGATATTCACAAAAACATGTTTGATCTGAGAGGGGAGACAGGTTACCTCGGCAGCCTCCGGATCGAACAAGGGGTCAATCTGAATACCGGCAAAGTCATATTTCTTCTTCAGGTCATAGTCGGATGCTGCCAGTGCGACGCTCTCTTTTATAAGCGTAGGAAGATTACAGACACTGAAATCACCATCTTGCCCGCGTCTGAACTGAAGCATTCCCGATACTATTTTTGAAGCCCGCTGCCCACCGTCTTTTATGTCGTTGAGAAATTCAGCTATAGCTCTCTTATTGGCGTATCCCCTTATCTGATCGATTGTTACGCCGCATTCGCCCGCCGCTTGGACATTTCCCGGTATATCGGAAAAAAGCCTGCGTTCTATGTTGTCTGCGCCCTGTATTATAATCCCGAGCGGATTGTTGATCTCATGCGCCATTCCTGCAGCAAGCCCGCCGACAGAAAGCATTTTTTCGGTCTGGATCACCATTTCCTCAAACCTTGTTCTGTCGGTAATATCATCTATTCTGATGACCGCGCCGGCGGCGGCTTCCGCGAAAAGCGGATAGGCGTTTACCATCATCACGGTTCTTCTCTTGTCGAGGCTGAAAAATGTTTTCTGTTTGGAGAAAAGGATTTTCTGCCGTACGGCGTCTTTAATATCATCCATGAACTCGGCGTAGTCCGGGAATACGTCCCCAAAACTTTTCTTGAACGCGTCCCGCGAATTCTGACCGGAAAGCTTTTCGGCTTCCCAGTTCATATTCACGATCATCATATCAAGATAAATGCCTATAAGGATTGATGGCATTGCATTTATAATGCACTGATAATAAAGCTTGGTCTTAAGGAGCTCTTCCTGTGTCTTTTCGCGCTTGACCAGCGCCTCAAGAAGCTCTGCCGTCTTCGCTGCCACCTGCCGCTTAAGGGAGGTCGTCCAAAGAAAGAAAAAGAGAACGGCAAGTATCAAAGGTGCCGTTACCCATGTCAGGTATCTTATGAATTTACGCAACGTTCCATCTGCGGGGGCGCTGGCGCCGAACCACTTATTCCGTATCTTTTCGAGCTCTCCGCTTTCCAGTATTTTTTTCAGACCCCAATTCAATTTAAAAAGCAGATAAGGTTCGTCCTTGGAAACGGCGATAGAATAGGACTCCTTGAGGAGAGGAGGCTCAATCAGGATTATGCCTTTAAGCCCAGGCTCTCTAAGCATATTGATTCCCTGAAAAGTAAGAAACAGGGCACAGTCAGCCTCTCCGGCGGCGAGTCGCGGAAGTACCTTTTCCCAATCAAGCTCCTCAATCAGCTTATCCGTAAGTTTATTTTCTATGGCAAAGTCATCTTCGCGCGATGACTTCTGTACTATTATTCTTTTATTGAGAATATCCTTATATGACTTTATACCGGATTTCTTCAGTGCGAAAATCGAACAAGACATAGAAGTTATAGGTTGCGTAAACTCTACTTTCTTACTTCTTTCTTCTGAATAGAACATACCGCAAAGACCGTCTATGTGCCTATCTTCCAGCTCTTTGCGCACGACATCCCAACGCCCCAGGTCGATTCTGACATTTATATTAGCCGCCTTGGCGACCGCGTTTATTACGTCTATGTTGTATCCATCAGGCTTCCCGTCTCTATTCACAAACTCGAATGGCACGAAATTATAATCACCGCGAAAAACATATTCGGCAGAATCACGGTACGAAGATATTTCAGCTTCTGATTTCGCAGCACGGCGTATGTAGAGAAGAAGAGCGGACAAAAGCGCAATCGATAAAAGCAGACTTATAGATAAAAACCTGAAATTGCTTTTTCTTTTAGCTGAACACATTCTTCCATTTCCCCCTCACTGTACAATATCCCTTTCTGCAAAAATTTCCAAATATCTTAATTTCAGTAAATACCTTTCCGACGCTTGGAATCTACTAAATCCCGAAGCTTTGCAGCACTGCCGCAGGCCTTTTTCAAGCCCCCTCCCGGAAAAGAAACCGCAAGAGAATATGCCTCATTGAGCTTATCGACATCCCCTCCGAAAATAGATTTGCGGCGGCGTACCTTGTCAAAAGATTTCAACAAAAGCCCGGCTATCTTATTATAAAAAAGGTCTATAGGATAGAGTTTTTCGCAACCGCAGTCCTTATCATGAGAATGGGAATCATGAGAATGGGAATCATGATAAAGCTTCATGGCATCAATTGAAAGAGCCTCCGTCCTCGGATAAAATGAGCACATGAGGTTCCATTTATCGCCGATTCCTCTCTGATCCCCGGCCGACCGGAAGTCGGTTCGCAATATCACAGACGGCAGGTCAAGCATTTTTGCAAACATGAATTCAGCTACGGTACCTGAATCAAGATCAGTGCCGTCGAAATTGAAAAGGGCAAGGTCTGATTCCAGAAGAAGCTTCAGATCGTTGTTCCTTATTCCCTCGGCGCGCTCGGAACTAGTTTCAGAATCCTGAGGAAGTATGACTTCATACTTCCCTGCTCCCAGGGTATTTATGTACGACGCCAATATCGCGTTGCCTGTTAGGTGCTTGTGATCAAAAAGCTCACCGGCAAAATATATTTTAATGGGTTCTTTCATAAAAGTTTATCCTATCGATGAAAAAAAACTCAGGAAATCTCCCTCACTTTTCATGGGTTGAGAAACCGTCAACGCACTGAATCTTTCGACATGCTCTATTTCCTCGCCGGGAGCTAGAACATAAAGCGGACTAAGTGTCTCAATCTCAAGCATTTCATTATTAGTAAAGACCTCTACGCTGGAACCGTTATCGGGGTATTCCGCGTCAGTGAGATGTACGAAGTTTTTAACAAAGGCTGCGCCATTGTTTACATACGCAAGCCAACCGTTTTCAGCATTGAGTCCGAATTTAAATTTAGCCTTTGCCGCCTTGTCCTGCCTGAGAAGGATGAGGCGTTCACCCCATGAAACCCTCTTGTCCGCCATATTCGTGTATGGCCATACGGTGAGATACCCGTTGGGAAGCAATGAAGTTTTATCGCCTTCGGGAATCGGAATGACGGCGGTTCCGCCTGGGGCCATTACGGAAAGCGCCCATGCGGCAAGTTCAACATCCCACATACCGTTATTAACTATCTTGTGGGTCACCTCGAAGGAATTATCCCCAATCGGCCTTATACTTATTGACTTGTAAATCCCCGTGCGCAAGTCCGTCCCTGATGAAAAAGAAACGGAATCGCCCTCCTCGACAAATCCCACCTCATTATTGTCCGGCTCATAAGTTCTCGGCAATGATTCAGGGGCTGTCCAAAGCCTGTGTCCTCCGTAAATCCTCCATTCGTCGCCGCCCCTCAATCCTGCGGTCGCTTCGTCGACATAGAAGAGATTGGGACC
>Ga0154591_1021_pt1 | contig 68353 bp, 62 predicted proteins | sample RifGroF2_FD_116020 | JGI IMG/M metagenome (GOLD analysis project Ga0154591, IMG submission 116020) | Lentisphaerae bacterium GWF2_45_14
CCAATACCTTTTCGCTGATGGCCATAGCTTTTTTCCTTTCTCGTTAATTTAACTGCTATGTCCATTTACACAAAAAAATTTACATACTCCAAGTAATAGCTTTGTTTTTTTTATTTAGTGCGCTTTTGTTAATTCCTATATGTCCCTATCTGATGTTTTTTATGCTTATTAGTTTCTTTTTTTTTATGTGGGCATATCTAGATATTAGAATGAATATTACTTGTCCTAGATGTGGGAAAAATTTAAGTTATCTTGTGCTTGATCCTAGTTATTCTAAGACTGTTAGTACTGTTATTCTTCCTAAAAGTATGGAAAACATAATTAAAGAATGTCCATTTTGTAAATATAATTTCTCCGAATCTGGAGTCACAAAAACATCAGAAAAGTTCGATAATAATTTGCATTAATAAAAAAAATATGATTATTTTATAGTAAAAAAATAGAGTACTATGTGAATACGGCAGAGGAATCTATGTTATTAAAATAAGGAGATAGCATGAAACGGCAAATTGCTATAGTTAGTCTTTTTTTGTTTATGTGTTATTCAAGCAATGGAGAAAACATTAATTGGACTGTTTTCTGTCAGCATTGGATACCAGACAAAAGAGCAGACATGGTTTTTATGTATTTCGGAAATAAGGAAAAAACTGTTCATAATTGGATTTGCATTATTTGGGACAGAAATGACGAAAGTTTAATATCTCGGCATTATACTATCAATTCTACGTATAATTTAGCAGTCTATGACCACCGAGAACTTTTTCTTGTTAGTTTTTTTAAAGATATAGTGAATTTTAATGGAAAATTTTTAATTGGAGGCAAATTAGTAACTACTTATAATTATATTTTTAATATTGAAAATGGCCGAGTACTCCATGTTACAAAAAATTACGAAATAATTCAAATTAAAAGTCATGATAATGAATTACCTAAGTCTGAATTTTCACCTACCTGTAATGCTTGGGAAATAGTCTTCCCATATATAAATAGTCTTCTTAAAGAAAAAAGGCTACAATTGGAACAATAGAATAATAGCAATTAATAATTATAAAAATTGAGGATGCATTGATTTATCAATATATGAATAATTTGAGGATGCAGATGTGGTTTGATTCGCCAAACCACTGCGCTTCCTTTTGGGTCATGACGATAATACTCTGCATTGGAGGTTTTCTGTTCTTTATTGAGAAAAAGAAATTCCTGGCATGGGGATTCTTCGGCGCTGTTATCTTTCAGGAAGTCTTGCTTTCAATGACTTATTCGCGCGGGGGGTATGTTTCACTGATTGCCGGGATTCTGTTTGTCTGGTTTTTCAGTCGTAAGAAATGGACTCTTTCATTTTTAGCCTCGTTTCTTGTCATCATCCTTCTTACTGCTAATGGAGTTGACAGAATAAAATCTATCGGTATTACCGAGGATGGCTCTATCGGCAACAGACTACTTTTATGGGAAGGCGGACTTGCCGTCATCTGGAATAATTTATTCTCCGGTGTTGGAGCTGACTCTGTCGGAAAGCTATATACAGCCTGGCATCAGCCGCTTTCACTTAACGAAGCCTATGCAACCCTTATTAATGACTACCTGACGATAGCGGCAGGTTACGGAATATTTGCAATATTCGGGTATCTTGCACTTATACTGTCGGGGCTATGGTTCGGACTAAAACTCTGGAAGGCAACTAAGAATCCTCTTCTCCTATCTTTGCCAGGAGCTATGGTCGCGCCTGGCCCCGAAAGTTGGAGAGATTGAATAAGTGTAAAAGACTCCCAAACTAAAAACATAGGTATCTACTATCTTAAAAATAAACAGCCGGAAAAAGCCCAAAAGCTCTTTGATGAGGTCAAAGCCCAATATGCCGATTCAATCAATCATCAGGGCACACTGCTTATCGACCTCATTGAGAAGCAAGAAGCATTGTTTAAAGGCATATTATAAGAGGCGTCAGGCTCCGAATTTCCTGAACTCGCGGGGACTGATTCCCTTAACCTTGCGGAACTGACGCGAAAAGAAATTACTGTCAGAAAACCCTGTTTTTGAAGCGATTTCGGAGATCGTCAAATTACTGGCGGAAAGAAGTTCGCATGCGCGGGCTATTCTTTTTCTTATCACATATTCCATCGGGGAATAAGCAAAGGCTCTCCGGAATGTCCTGCTGAGTGTGCTTATCGACATTCCGGCCTTTGACGCCAAGATGTCGATGCTGAGGGGTTTTTCAAAATTTCTGTTTATGAAACTCATGAGAGACGCGAGTTCGAGGAGTTTTCTTGAGTGAAGCGATTTCTGTCCCGAATACCATCTGGCTACCATTCCCCGAAAGCTCATAAAAAATGACGCCGCCATATAATGGAAAGCGCCTTTTTTCCCTTCGAGCTCTCTTTCAATCTGCCATATAATATTTTCAGCCTCAAGAAGTTCAAGTTCAGAAAGCCTGAGTCGGCTTTTGAAGGAATGTTCGCGCCTGAGTCTCGGCTCAAGCTCAAAAAAAGCATAGTATCCCGACTGGGACTTAAGGTCTAAATCCGGAAAATTGAGTTGTTCCGGCATATAGAGAATATTTATGAGCTCCAGTTTCTCCGTCTCCGCGTACCCGTGTGGCCGCCCGGGCCATATCAGAAACATATCGCCTGCCCTTATCTGGTAGCGCTCCTCTTCTGTAAAATGAATCCCTCTTCCCCTAGTGATAAGCACTAGCTCATGGAATTCATGCGAATGGAGTCCGGCGGGTGATTGCGGACTCATCCGGTGGATCTTGAGAATCTCGTCGGCTCCCGAAAGAAGGCTGCTCTTGGGATAAAAATCATTCATAAAATATCTTTTTGACAAGATTATGCTAGTTTATGAGCGAATAGTCAAGGAATCATTGCCATTTTCATGTAAAATAAATAAAAACAAAAGGATTTAACCATGGATAAAATTATACAAAACGAATTTCTGAATCCGGAAGCGTCATACAGAGGCGCCCCGTTCTGGGCATGGAACGGCAAACTCGAAGAAGACGAACTTCGCCGCCAGATAAGAATAATGCACCAGATGGGATTGGGCGGCTTTTTCATGCACTCAAGGGTAGGGCTTGATACCGCATATCTTTCAGACGAATGGTTTGACCGCATAAAAGCCTGCATCGACGAGGCCGAAAAGCTCGGTATGAACGCATGGCTTTATGATGAGGACAGATGGCCCTCCGGCGCCGCTGGCGGGCTCGTAACTAAAAACCCCGACTACAGGGCGCGCTCGATAGTGATGAAGGAAAACGGCACGGCATCGCCTGAAACAATAGCCATTTTCGCAGCGGAAATGGAAAATGGAAAGATTAAAAACTACAGGAAAATAAAATCCGGCGAGAAAATATCCTCAAAAGAAAAAGTGCTCGAATTTCATATAGAGACGCAAGCCGAAAGCTCGTGGTACAATGGTCAGACATATCTCGATACTCTCAGCCATGACGCAGTAAAAGAATTCATAAAAGTTACCCACGAGGCCTATAGAAAAAAAATCGCTTCTAAATTTGGCAAATCCGTCCCCGGTATCTTTACTGACGAACCAAACTTTATCGCCGCTTTCCATGAAGATGAAAAAATCATCAAAAATGCCTGGACAAAGAAACTTCCGGAAATATTTGAAAAACGCTACGGCTATGACATAATAGATGTCCTTCCCGAAATATTCCTCGACACAAAGGATTCCTCTTTTTCTAAAGTTCGCTGGAACTACTTCGACTGCGTGACATTCCTTTTTGCCGATGCCTTCGCAAGGCAGATCGGAGAGTGGTGCACAAAAAACAATATGCTCCATACCGGGCACGCTCTTCATGAAGACACGCTTTCGGCACAGACATGCATGGCCGGCAGCGCAATGAGATCTTATGAATACATGCAGGCCCCCGGAATGGATCTTCTTACCGAACACTGGAGAGTTTACAATACCGCAAAGCAGGTCAGTTCCGCGGCAAACCAGTTCGGAGCGAAATGGCGGCTTACCGAGACATACGGTTGTACCGGCTGGGATTTCCCATTTGCCGGACACAAGGCACTTGGAGACTGGCAGGCCGCACTCGGCATAAACCTTCGCTGTCAGCATCTCGCGTGGTACACGATGCAGGGAGAAGCCAAACGCGATTACCCGGCAAGCATATTCTACCAGTCCCCATGGTGGGAATCCTACTCGAAAGTCGAAAATTACTTTGCACGTATAAATTACGTTATGACAAAGGGCTCTGAAGTAAGGAACCTTCTGGTCATACATCCCATAGAAAGCATGTGGGGCACTATTTCCAAAGGCTGGCGGGAAGATAAAGAAGTAGCGGAAATGGACACCAATTTTTTCAGAACAAGTGACTTCCTTCTCGGCGCAAATATTGATTTCGATTTCGGAGATGAGGATATAATATCAAGGCACGCAAAAATTGAAAAAGTAGGAGGCAAGGCAAAATTTACCATAAACAAAGCTTCCTATTCCACAATTCTAGTGCCGCCGCTGAAAACAATCAGAAAGACGACTCTCGCTCTTCTGGAAACATTCGTAAATGCCGGAGGCAAAGTCACTTTTGCAGGAAAAGCGCCTGAATTTGTCAATGGCGAAAAATCGGATGCCGCCGCAAAATTCGCGGATAAAACCGCCATAATTCCATATTCCGAAAAGGCAATTGTAAAAGCAGTTGAAAGCAATGCCAGGACTCTTTCAATTACTGACACAGATGGCAAAGAACTCTCTCGTGTCCTCTATCTCCTGAAAGAGGATAAAGAGAATTTCTATTTATTCATATGCAATACCGGGCATATGAAAAACCCGCCGTCGGCAATGGCCGAACCATCTATGGTAAGAGACCGTAAAAAAGTTTATCCCGAAGCTTTTGTAAATATCTTTATGAATGCGGCCGGCTCTGTCCTTGAACTAGACCCCGACACAGGGAAAATATATAGTGCGGACTCGAAGACATCTTCGGGCTGTGTGAAAATTAAAACGTCATTCGACGAACTGGGAAGCCGTCTTTTCCTCATCCCCAAAAAGAAAAAAGTTTCTTCATTTTCCGCAAGACCTTCATTTAAAAAGGAATGTACCCTCGCCATTAATAAAAAGTCATGGCAGGTAAGTACTTCTGAACAGAATGTTCTTGCGCTGGATTATCCCTCTCTCAGAATAGGACCGAATGGAAAATGGACAAAGCCTGATGAAATATTAAGAGTAGACTCCAAAGTCAGAGACTTTCTTGGAACCCTGCGCCGGGGCGGGCGAATGGTACAGCCATGGGCCAGGGTAAAAAATCATGATCCTAAAAAAACTCCAATAGGCCTTTCTTATAAATTCGAAGTAAAGAATGTTCCATCGGGGACGGTATCTCTCGCAATTGAAAAACCGGAGACTTTCAAAATAGCGGTTAATGGAAACGCTCTGAGTTCCGATTCTGCATCAGGATTCTGGTGTGACCGTTCGTTGAAAACTATCCCATTTTCAGGCAATCTTCTGAAGAAAGGGATTAACGAAATATCTCTTGAATGTGATTTTACAGAAGAACATCCCGGACTCGAAATAATATATCTGCTGGGAGACTTTTCTGTAAAAATATCAGGGAATAAACCAACGGTCAATACTCCCGTAAGAGAACTCAAAACGGGTGATTGGACAAAACAGGGATTCCCGTTCTATTCCGGAAATATGACTTACATCACGACTGTAAAACTTACGAAGTCCGCGAAAGAAAAAGTCTTCGTAAAGATACCGTCTTACAGGGGCGTCGCCGTCGCGGTATATGTCAACGGAGAAAAGGCAGGAATCACGGCATGGGCACCTGGCGAAGTTGATATAAGCAGCGTTGTTCAAATCGGCTCCAACGAAATAAGGATTGAAATTATGGGGCATAGAAGGAACTCGCACGGCCCGTTGCATTATTCCGAAAAATGGCCGATGTGGACCGGTCCGGCTCAGTACATATCCGAGGGCAAAGGGTGGAGCGATAAATATAATTTGGTTCCATGCGGCCTTATGGAAAATCCGCTGCTGCTGGTCAGGATATAGGAAAAATTCCGATTACAAGCAGTGACGGGAGCCTTCTCTTCTCCGGAAATTAAGACTATAAATCTGCGCCAGTCCCGTAGTCTTTCAAATTTTCCCCAAAAAGCCTGTGGTATTCGGAGTGCCAGGGTTTTGCCACAGTCGCTCTCGGGGCAGGGCCTATTATCTTCCCGAGAAGTTTTGCAAGATGGTCCGGAAGCAGCGAAAGTTCTTCGTCTTCAGGGAATAATGGAAGCTCTCCGGCGAGTCCGATTGATGAGGCTTTTTTTAGATCGAGTGCGCAGAATACCCACGGGATAAGTATGTCGAGTTTTAGAAAATCATTTCGTCCAGCCTCTTTGTCCATCTTGTAGCGATAGCGTCCGACTCCGAAATTTACTCTTGTGATTCTGTCGAGAATGCCTTCCGGAGACTTGAATTCGCCATTTATAATACCCTTGGCATGAAACCATTGCCAGAACCCGCGAAGTATGCTTTCTTCTGTATCTTTTCTTAGGTGTGAACAGAGTGCCGATGGTTCGTAGCGCATCTTGTAACCCTTGGAATAGAGGAGTTCGCACATGAGCATATCTTCATAGTTAGTGCGCAGTTCGGAATTGTAATTTCCCAGGGATGCAAGGATATCGGTACGGAAAATATTATTTGCGCCGTAGATGAAGCGCGGGTTCATGAGTGGGGCATCGCCCCAGTGCTGGGCCATGTGGACGGCACGCCAACGATCGCCAAGAGTGTCCTGATAAAACTCATTGAGCCGTCCTCCGGCCCCGGCAATGTCAAATGAATTCATTGTATCAAGAAGGGTCTCCAGCCAGCGGGAAGCCGGAACCACGTCCGAATCCAATGAAGCAACGAGCGGAGAACTTATATTGGAGAGTGCTTTATTTCGCGCGGCGGAAAGGCCCATATTTACAGGCTGAATTAGGATTTCGACATCTTTTATGAATCGTCCGGAAAGCGAGAGCGGCGGGGTTGATCCGTCATCTACGAGTATTATCCTCGAAGGCATAACAGTTTGGCTTAAAACACCTTCAAGGCACCGCTCGATTGTCGAAATTGCGTTGTAGCATGGGACGTATAATGAAACATCAGACGCGCTGTACTTATTCATTTTTAAGAATCTCTATTACGTAGTCAGCGGCATCGGAAATATTTTTTTTAAAAACCGTATCCCGCGGCATTGAGTCAGGAATCCCCTCTGCTCCGTAACCCGTTGAAACGAGTATTCCGATGCGGCATCCGGCGTTAAATCCTGCTTCAATATCGCTTTTTTTGTCGCCTATCATCGCGGACTTTGAAAGAGATATATTGTATTCTTCCGCAGCGCGGAGAATCATTCCCGGCGCGGGCTTGCGGCATGAACATTCCGTCTTGTAGCATTCTATTTTTCCGTCCGGATGGTGCGGACAGTGATACCATGCGTCGACAGCGGCTCCGGATTCTGCGAGAAGTTCTGCTATTCTTTTATTTATCAGAGAAAGCGTTTCTTCGCTGAAGTAGCCGCGTGCAATACCGGACTGATTGGATACGACTATCACTGTGAAGCTATTTTCGCGGAGCTTTTTTACCGCTTCGGCCGCACCGTCTATCAAGACTGCCTTGTTCGGATCGGCCAGGTAATCGGCCTCTTCAACAAGGACACCGTCTCTGTCGAGAAAACAAGCCTTTTTCATCAAATGCCCTTTTATTGCGGATTCAGTATTAAGGGATCTTCGGAATCATATTTTCCGTTTGTTTTCCCCTGATTATGGAACTTGGGTCGTCGCTCAACGAGTTTGCCAGTTCCGTGATTGAATCAAGTGCCTGGTTTAGCTTCGTAAGCGTGTTGGCGAGGGCGTCCTTTGTATTGACTACGGAGTATGAGGCGTCTCTGAAACTTCTGGACGTTTCAGGCAGTCTCGCGTCCTGGATTGCCTTTGTGGTTACGCCCGCAAGGTTGTTTATCGAAACGAGACCGTCCTGAACTTCGCTCAATATACTTTTTATTTTCTGTTCTGTAAGCACTTTGTTTACGCTGCTTATACTCGATTCAAGCTGGTCGCTCGCCTCTTCAAGTTTTGAAATCATGTTGCTTACCTTCGGGTCCTGGAGGAGTTTTCTTGCGGAGATAAACGTGTCGGAAAGCTCGGTGCTTATCTTGTCGAATGGTACTTTTGCAATCTTTTCAAGCGAGGTATTGATAAGGTTGAGCATGTCTTTAAATATGGACGGCGCGGCAGGGATGTAGAGTCCTTTGGCTTCAACGAGTCCAGGGGGAGGTTCCATATCAAGACTGGATTTGTGCAGATAATCGATTTCCACATATTTCATTCCAGTTATTCCGGCGTAGTTGAGCTGGCAGCGCAGTCCTTCGGCTATTTCTTTTTTCATAAATTCGTAGAAATAGTCGTCATCATCCGGCGTGCCGTTTTTCGCGACGTCGAAGCCGGAAAGTCTGATTTCCATATCAACCTTAATCAATTTGTCATCGGTCCTTATGGAGATTCTTTTGACTTTGCCGATAGGAACGCCCTTGTATTTAACCGGCGAACCGATGTCCAGGCCCTGTACTGACTCCTGAAAGAGAGTTACCAGTGTTGCTTTTTCTTTGAATACTTCCGAAAGTCCCAGCATGAACAGGCAGAGCAGGAAAAGGAAAAAGCCCGTGACGACAAAAATTCCTAGTTTATACTTATTCGCTTCTATCATCTTATGTGTATCCTTTCAATCACAATAGTGTTTTCTTTTAAGTCCGGAACGTGTCAGGAATTCCTTTACCCTCGGGATAGGAGGATTTTCGAGCAGCGTTTGGGGTTTGCCTTCGGCGACCATGGTCTTGGAATTGCTGTCGAGCATTATGACCCGGTCGGCGACCGTAAAAATACTATCAAGTTCATGTGTTACAATCACCATAGTGGCGCCGGATTTTTTGCTGAGATCCAGAATAAGCCTGTCAAGTTCAGCAGAAGTTATCGGGTCAAGTCCCGCGGATGGTTCATCAAAAAAGAGCAATTTGGGATCGAGCGCCATGGCTCGGGCTATCCCTGCCCGTTTGCGCATTCCGCCGGAGATCTCCGATGGCATATAGTTCCTGAACTTGTCCATGTCGACAAGACTGAGTTTTTCATCCACTATCTTATCTATCTCGTCTTTTGAGTGATTCGTATGTTCTTCAAGTACGAGCGAGATATTTTCTCCCACTGTAAGAGAGCCGAAAAGCGCACCGCCCTGATAGGTTACTCCAAAACTTTTCATCATCCGGCGTTTTTCGTTTTCGTCGGCCTTAACTATGCTTTCACCGTAGATCAATATTTCTCCCTTGAACGGATTATAAAGACCTATTATGTGCTTGAGCAATGTGCTTTTTCCACAACCCGAGCCTCCGAGGATTACAAATATTTCGCCGGGTTCGACAGAAAATGAAATATCTTTCAGCACCACGGTTTTATCGTAGCCTATTTCAAGATTTTTGACTTCCACAACTGGGTTTTCCATAATTCTCAATACCCCAAAGATGTAAATAAAAATGTGAGCACCGCATCGGCTATAACCACCATGAATATGCTGGTGACAACCGCTGATGTCGCGGAACGGCCCACGCCCTGTGCGTCGCAGCTTGACTGAAAGCCTCTCATACAACCGACGCAGCCTATGATTAATGCAAATACAGCGCTCTTTACTATGCCTTGCACAAACGCCATTGCGGTAAGGACTTCAATCGTGCGGTTAAAATATGTTATCGCCGGGATTCCAAGTTTTAACGTGCCGACAATGAAGCCGCCGAAGATTCCCGCGATGTCGCCGAATACCGTCAATATAGGGATTACCGTGACCATCGCGATTATCTTTGGCACAACGAGGAAGCGGAACGGGACGAAGCCCATCGTCGCCATGGCATCGATTTCTTCTGAGACTTTCATTGTTCCTATTTCGGCGGCGAATGCCGACCCGGCTCTGCCTGTCGCAATCATCGCCACCATCAAGGCTCCGAGTTCTTTGGTTATGGAGTACGCGACGAGGTCGGCGGTGTATATGTCGCCTCCGTACTTAGCCATCTGAACAGCTGTCTGGAAGCCGAGGATAAGGCCCATAAGAAAACATATTGCGCCGACAATCGGGAGCGCGTCGCTTCCGCACATGTCCATGTAGTAGAGTGTTTCGCGCCAGCGGATTTTTTTCGGGTTTTTGACTGCGTGATAGAGACAGTCGGCAAGCTCTCCTGTGAATGAAAGCAGGTCAGTGCAGTCTTTGCCAAACTTAAGTGTCGCGTCGGCAAGGTGTATTAGTGCTCTTTTTCTTCTTCCGGTCATTCAGTTTAATCCTTAGTGAAGCTTTAATATACAGGAATATTTTGAAAATGCATCTTTAATTCTTACACGTGGTTCCGGAGGCAGAGTTCGAGAGGGTGCGGATTCAAGTAGAATTGCTCTGCCAGATATTTTTCATTGTATTTCCTGACGTAGTGGTTCAGGAGAGTCAGGGGGACTATCAGCGGGATTAGATTCTTGTGATAGCTGTCGATAAGTTCAATGAGCTCCTTTTTTTCATCTGCGGAAAGATTTTTCTTGAAATATCCGGCTATGTGCTGAAGGACGTTGACGTTTTTTTTGACTGTCGCCTGAAGTTTGAGGGTTTCCATGAACTTCGTGATATATTCTGTAAAAACCGTGTCCTTGTTTTCCCCTTTTGCCTTGGCGACAATCTGCCCGAGCGCGGCGGTCATCTTCGGATTGTGCGCCATAATCAAAAGCTTGTGGCGTGTATGAAAGTCCACGAGTCCTTTGATTGACGAATCGTTTTTGATAAAATCACGCCAGCGCGCGAAGACGAATATCCGTTCAATGAAATTTTCGCGGATGCTGGGGTCGTTTATCCGGCCCTCATCTTCCACCGGGAGCAGCGGAAACTTTTTCATGAACGCCGCAGCGAAAAGGCCAATCCCATTTTTTGTTGGCATTCCGCTGTCGCTATATACTTTGACTTTTGTCATTCCTGAGCTTGGCGATTTGCTCTTGAAGACGAATCCGCAAAGCTTTTCTTCCTCAAGTTCGCGGAGCTTGTCTTCCGCCCATTTGAGCATTTTCCCTGTATGGTCTATTCCCGATCTCACGGTTACGAGCCTCGGCGATTCCGGATTTCCGGCAAGGTGCATCGCTTCCCGCGGAACAGGCAGCCCGCATTCCACTTCCGGACAGACCGGCATCCAGTCAACATATTCTGAAAGCGTTCCCGCAAGAAAGCGGTCAAGCTGGTGCTGTCCATCGTAACGGACTTTTTCTCCCAGCAGGCACGCACTGATTCCCAGTTTTATTTTTTTCATATTTCCCTTCCCTTCCATCTAATGTTAAGTTAACGTCCGGCAAATATTATTTCATATAAGTTTTTGTCTTTTTTCGGAAAATGTTCTACATTAGGCAATGCTTGATTAGAAAGGGAATCGGTATGCGGCGCTTTTACTGTGAAAATATCCCGGGAACGGGAGAACATACAAAGCTTGACAAAGAAGAGGAGGAACACCTCTTCAGAACCCTGCGCGCAAAAGAGGGCGATGAACTCTGCCTTATGGACGGAAAGGGTTTGACAGCCGTCGTGGTTGTCGGGAAGGGGCGTGACGTTATTGTTTGTGAACATAAGCTTTATGCACGCGAGCTGCCGGAGCTGACCCTTTTCCTTGCGCCGCCGCGTCATCAGCTGATGGATTCGCTTCTCAAGCAGTGTGCCGAGGTCGGGGTAAGCTCGATAGTCCCTTTCATTACTGAAAGGACGGTATCTGTGCCGGAAAAGGACTCGGTGCTTGCGCGTTGGCGGAAGATATTGATTGAAGGCTGCAAGCAGTCGGGAAACCCCTACTTTCCTGAAATTGTTTTGCCTGTAGCGTTCAATGAAGCGGTGAAAATTTTTAAGGAAGGAAAAATGTTCGGTTTTTTCGGGAGCATTGAAAAGACGGGTGGAATTTCTTTTTCCACCTCTGACGCAAATAAAATAGCCTGGTTTACCGGGCCGGAAGGCGGATTTACCGCGAAAGAAGAGGAATCTCTAATAAATGCAGAAATAAAGCCTTTAAATATAGGCAGATGGACGATGAGGGCGGAGACGGCCGCACTTTGTGGATGTGTCATTCTTGCTTACGAAAACAGAAAAAGGAACTAATATGAGAATTTTTAATCTTGCAGCATCTATTTTTTCAGCCGCATTTCTGCTGTTGTCAACTTCATGCTCGGACCAAAACAGAAACGAGCAGAATCATCCTTACTTTTCAAAGGCCGTACGCTTGAACTCCGAAGGCAAATACGAGGAGTCCGTGAAATATTTTGAGAAGTATCTCAGGATATACCCCGAATCCACGAAGGCCCACTACGAGCTTGCGGTTGTTTACGATGAGGGGCTTAATATGCCGATAGATGCCATTTACCACTACAGGCAGTACCTCAAATTTGCCCCGGATTCCCAGGACCGGGCCTATATAAAGGACTCCCTCGCAGGGGCCGAAAAGAAATTCTATACCCAAATGAGAAAAAAGTATATGGGCGCGCCAGCTGAAAGCTTCAGTCCGTCGCCGGTACTTGTTCAGCCTCAAGTTTCGGCGAAATCCGAGCCGTCTAAAGTCGAAGGAGAGGTTGCGGCTCGGACTTCTGTTGAAAAAGCGGAACCGCCTGCAAAAAAATATCCTGAGTTTTACACTGTCGAAAAAGGTGATACATTAGCAAGGATATCGCTAAAGATTTATGGAAGCAGTAAATATTATCGGGCGATATATGATGTGAACAGGGAATCTTTGGCGTCTGAAACATCCCTCAGGATCGGGCAGCGCCTTCGGATTCCGCCGATAAATTAAAAAAATGGGGAATAGAACATGGTAAAATGTATAGGAGTTAAAGTTTTTGCCGCGCTTGTTTCGGTTATTTTCCTGTCGGGTTGTCTCTTTACGTCCGAACCATACCGCGCCGTAAGCTATTACGATCTTTCCGTACCGGATGCGAATGTGCCTGACGATTCGGACATTATCGTCATCCCTGTCAGAGACGACACCCCGACGAAGTACAGGATGGTTTTCAGGAAGAGCGAGAATTCCCTCATAATTGATGATTACTCGAAGTGGGTTCAGCCGCCCGGAATGATGCTGACAAGGTATATGCAGAGCTTCTTCAGCGATTCCGGCAAATATGAAAATCCGGCAACTGATGACAGGGTCAGTTTTACTATCGCCGCTTCGGTTTTTGTTTTCGAGGCAGCCCTTGAGCAAAAGCAGGCCATTTTGGGTGTTAAGTATGAGATAAAAAGGAGCGAAGACGGAAAAGTGCTCCTATTCAGCTCTAAAATATTCAGCGAAAATATGGATACCTTTACGGGGGATAAACTTTCCGCGGCGATGTCGGTCTGCGCTTCTAAATTCGCCGCCGCCCTGAAAAAAGAAATAGAAAGCATCTATCCGGTCGAGGCTGCTGAAATTAAAAGACTCAGAGCTGAAAGACTTGTCATCGAAGAAAAAGACCGTCAGTCCCTGAAAAAGAAAGAAGTTGAGCTTCAGGCGCAACTCGAAAATCTCCGCGCACGAGACGAGGCCCGTACTAAGGCCGTTATAGAAAGATCAGGGGCCGAAAAAGCCCTTGCCGAACTGGAAAAAAACAAGGCCGAGCAGGAAATAAAGAAATTTAAGGAAACATCAGCTGCCGCCCAGGAGGTAGACAATAAAAAATGAACAGGCGCCGCTTTCTCATCCAAGATTGAAAAAATTTATTTCAAGACAGCGTATTGCGCGCAAAATCAAGGAGATGGGCAGACTGATATCTGAGGATTATGCCGATGGTTCATTTGTCATGATCGTCCTTGCCAAAGGCGCATTGTTTTTTGCCGCTGACCTCATGCGCGAAATAAAGACCCCCATGCAGTTTGAGTTCGTTTCCGCCCATTCATACCAAGGGAAGAAAAGCTCCGGAAAGGTCATCATAAATGCCAACATCCGAACAGAGCTAAGGGGCCGCCGCATACTGATTGTTGACGAGATTCTGGATACCGGCAGGACTATGTCCCAAGTCATCAAAATATTGAAGAAAATGTGCCCTGCCGAGATACGGACATGCGTTCTTCTTGACAAGCCCGCGCGAAGAATTGAAAAAATTACGGCAGACTATTCGGGCTTTGAAATTCCCGATGAATTTGTTATCGGCTATGGTCTGGATCTTGATGAATATTACCGGAACCTTCCTGACATCATGATCGCAAAGAAAGACAGGGCTTGAAAAATCTTTTTATCGGACTAAATATATTTTTTACACTTAAAACACGGAGTAATCAATGAGTTCAGGCGGGATCAGCAGAAACAGTTACCTTTCAAAAAATACCGGAGATTTTGCTTCGGAGTTCATAATCAACGGAGAAAGATACGAAAAGGTCGAGGACCTGCGCTACGGTACAAATCCTCACCAGCCGGCCGCTTACTACAGAAAAGCGGGGACGGTTTCAGCGATAGGCGCCATGCAGATACTTAAGAACGGCAAAAGCGGGCTTTCCCAGACCAACCTGGAGGATATTTCATACTCTCTCAATATCGTGAAGTATTTTAACGACCCGGCCTGCGCCGTGATGAAGCACGTAAACCCTTCGGGCGCAGCCATGAAGAGATGCTCCGAAACAACGCGCGATGTCTACATCAAGGCGCGCGACTGCGATGCGAGGGCGGCCTTTGGCAGCGTTGTGGCCTTTAACTGCAACGTGGACCGCGAAACCGCTGAAGAAATAATGGAAAGTTTCGTGGAGTGCGTTGTCGCTCCGTCATATTCTGAAGATGCTCTTGTTGCCTTTAACGATGGCGAGACGTTTAAACTCAATAAGCATATCCGCATCATCAAATGCGGAGACATTTCAAGCCTTCCGAAATTCGTAGGCGACGAGAAACCCTCTGATTATACTCTGAAAGTCCTTGCGGACGGCTCACTTGTTGCCGCAGCTCCTCTCCTTACTCACATAAGAGGAGTGAACGACATTAAAAGCGCCTCTGCCGAAAGCAAGACCCTCGGAACTGTAAAGTCGGAAGTGAACGCCTCTGCGTCCCAGCTTGATGATCTGCTCATGGCATGGTACATAAATATCAGTGTTCGGTCAAACGGTGTGGTCATTGTGAGAAACGGTCAGACACTCTGCGTCGGTACCGGTGAACAGGACAGGGTAGGGGCCGTTGAGCAGGCAATTGCAAAATACAGGGCCAAATACCAGGGATCGGAATCTATCGAGAACTCTGTGATGTCCAGTGACGGCTTTTTCCCTTTTCCTGATGCCGTGGAGACTGCCGCCGCAGTCGGGGTCAGAGCCATTATCGCCCCCGCCGGGTCATTGAAGGACGCCGATGTTATCAAGCGGGCGAATGAGCTTGGCGTAGCGCTTTATCACGCTCCTGAAAGGATTTTTTCGCACCACTAGAAGTCTTTCCATCTGGTTGTGGTAGTTAATGGAATTCAGTTCATTCCGAGAATAAGTTCCCGAAGCATGTTTATCGACATCGAAAGGGCGCGTATTCTTATCGCTTCGCGTGTCCCTGAAAAATTGTAACGCTTCACTACCAGCTCACCATAAAACTTAACGGCGATAAAGACAAGCCCCACGGGTTTTTCTTTTGTTCCACCGCCCGGCCCGGCAATTCCGGTAACTGCGATACCTGCATCAGCGGCGAGTTTTTCGCAAACACCGGAAACCATTTCTGAAGCACATTCAGCACTGACGGCACCGAAATTTTCGATGGTCTCGGGCGCAACACCGAGAACGTCTGTCTTTACTTTGTTGGCGTAGGAAATAACGGAGCCTGTGAAAACGTCCGATGCCCCGGAGACGGATGTTATTTCGGATGCGATGAGTCCGCCAGTGCACGATTCGGCGGTCGCAAGACGCAGATTCTTTGTCCGCAGGAGGCCTATAATATGTTCAACTGGCAGAGAACAATTTTCAGGCAAAAGGTGTTTTTTGAAGATTTTTTGGACGCCTTCGATTTTTTTCCGCAGGAGTGCGTTATCCGCAGAACTCAGGAACAGTCTCACATTTCCCGGCGAGGCGCAGTAAGCCACTGAAAGTTCAGGGCAGAGAAGCGGCTGCATTTTTTCCTCGACTATAGATTCGGCCATTCCGGCAACGAAAAAGAGTTTTGACTTGAGCGGATTTTCTATTCTCTTGCGAAGGCGCGGCATTACAATGTCGTCAAACATCGGCCTCAGTTCGGAGGGAGGGCCGGGAAGCATGATAAGTAAACGTGGCTTGCCATCCGGATCTTCACTTTCGAGCCATATCCCGGGTGCGGTACCTGTTATATTTTTGATAGGTTCGGCACCCTCGGGAATTTTTGCCTGCTGAAGGAGTCTAGCTGGGAAGTCCTTGCGGTTAAGTTTGTTCCAACGTTCTATTATATTGGCCTTCGAATCTTCATCCTCATAAAACCCTCTGCCGAAATATGACGCGGCAATGTCTTTGGAAACATCGTCTGCTGTCGGGCCGAGGCCGCCTGTGGTTATGACCACATCGCAGAGTGAAAACGCGAAGTCGAACGCGTCGCGCATTTCCTTTTCTGAGTCAGGTATGGTCAATGAATTTATTGGCAGAATCCCCGACTCAAAGAGTTTCTGTCCTATATGTGCGAGGTTTGTATTTATTGTAGAGCCTTTGAGAAGCTCATCTCCTATCGAAATTATAGAAATTTTCATGCTTTGTTCTCCGTCAATCAAGCGTTTCCTTAAATATCATTCTCCCGCCTTAAATAATCAAGCGTTTCCTTGACTAAAGAAAAGACAGACGTTATCCTATTGCCTTTATCATTTCGGAAGAAAGAAAAATGGAACTGTCCATCGCATATATAACGTTAATTTCATTGGTAGGGCTTATCGCAAGTATATCGGGCGGCTTTTGGGGAATTGGCGGAGGTTGGCTCATTCTTCCCGCATTGCTGATAATGGGCGTGCCTCATGAAATAGCGGCACCCGCATGTCTGCTCCAGATGGTGCCCAGTTCTGCGCCTACCGTCATTCGGCAGTTTAAAAAAATCGGATGGGCGAAGGACGGGTGGGGCTGGCGAGTTGCGGTGCCCTTGAGCGGGATGTGTTTTATAGGCGGTTTTTTGGGAAAACCTGCGGGAATTCTGCTGGAAGAGATATTCAACAGCAGAACGCCGCACCAGATGCTTTACATGGTGCTTCTCTTCTATGTATTTTTCAATACGTTGATGAGCGGTGAAGCAGATAAAAATAAAATCCCGGGACACTGGCGTTCAAGATTGGGACTTACGATGTTTTCAGGATTTTGTACGGGAGTATTTTCTGCGCTTCTAGGTATCGGAGGCGGGACGATAAACAGGCCCGTTATGAAGTCGTTGCTGAAAGTCCCCGAAAAACCCGCAGGAATGATTGCGCGATTATCTGTGCTTCTGACGGCATTTTCGGGCTGTTGTTCCTATTTCATAGGGGTTAGTAACTGGAGCACATCCTCACCCGCGATGCAAGCCCTGATAATCGGAGTAATCCTTTCTATCGGAGGAGTACTCGGTTTTCCGCTAGGCTCCAGAATGCACGCAATGGTGCTTAATGCCGAGGGTGGACTCACCGCGCACCGGAGTTTCGCCTGGCTTGCGTTACTGATAAGCATAAGTATCGGCTGTAAACTATGCGGCATGCTGTTGACCGGTCAGATGATTCTTATTGTCAGCGGACTTCTGCTTACGGCGTACCTTGTGGGAATAACGTACAGATCATGGAAATATGCAAAGCAAAGGAGGGCAGTATGAAAATAAATGTTTCTAAATCAATGCTTAACGGTGAAATTTCAGTGCCTGGCTCAAAATCGCATACAATAAGAGCGATAGCGGTGGCGGCGATGGCCAACGGGGTTTCCAAAATAATCGCGCCGCTGGTTTCGGAAGACACTCTTTCCGCGCTCAAGGCGGCATCGGCATTCGGCGCTAAAATAGAGAAAAGCCCCGGCATCTGGACAATCACCGGAACAGGCGGTAAAATCACTCCACCTAACGACACGGTTGATATTGGCAACTCGGGAACCAGTCTCAGAATTTTTTCCGCACTGGCCTCGCTTTCCAGTGCAAAGATAAGCTTTGACGGTGATAACTCGCTCAGAACTAGACTCATGCAGCCATTGCTCTCCGCCCTCAGTCCCCTCGGCGTAAGCTCGGAATCAGCCAACGGCAAATGTCCGCTTTCTCTCCTAGGACCGCTCAAAGGCGGGAAGACCAGAATAGAAGGAAAGTCCTCGCAGTTCGTAACTGCTTTGCTTTTGAGTTGCCCGCTGGCGCCGCAGGACTCCGCGGTCGAGGTATTCAATCTCAATGAAAAACCATATGTCGAAATCACTATCGACTGGATGAAAAAACAGAATCTCAGATTCAAATATAATGAAGCAATGACACTTTTTGAAATTGAGGGTCGTCAGCATTATACGCCTTTTGAAATGGCCATCCCCGCTGATTTTTCAACAGCCTGTTTTCCTCTTGTCGCCTCAGCCGTAACCGGAGGTACAATCAGGATAAATAACCTGGATTTCAATGATAGACAGGGCGACAAGGAGGTTTTTTCGTTCATGGAGAAAATGGGAATGAAGATTGAGACGACTTCACAATACACTATTGTAAGCCCCGGTGGCCGCGGATTTGAAGGAATCGAACTTGACCTCAATTCCACTCCCGACGCATTACCCGCCCTCGCCGTCGCCGCTTGCTTCGCAAAAGGGAAAACTCTTCTAGGCAACGTCCCGCAGGCTAGGATTAAGGAGACAGACCGCATCGCATGTATGACAAAAGAACTCCGCAAGATGGGAGCGAAAATCGAAGAGCTTGAGGATGGAATGATTATATACGGAGGTCACGCTCTGCACGGCACGGAAGTCGAGTCCTACAACGATCATCGTATCGCGATGGCCCTGTCAATCGCCGGACTCGGGGCCGACGCCACAACGACCGTCAATAACGCCGAGTCAGCATCCGTCACATACCCTGACTTCTACGAAGATATCCGCAGGCTCGGCGCCCTGTTTTTCTGAGGGCGTATCGAAGGAGGAGGAAATATTCCGGGACGACAAGCATATTTTAATTCATGGGAAAGTATAGAATTTCTCTTAATTTAAGGATTCAATGGGCAAATTTTACCTGTTCTTCAAGTTTTCAGGGTTACGCTCTCGTTTTTTATTTTGGATCTCCTCAAGATTGGCTTTTATATTCGCGTTGTCGGGCGAAAGTTCGAGGGCCTTTTTAAATTCCAGTTCAGCTTCGTCAAGCTTGTTTCTCATGTAAAAGGCAAGCCCCCTGTAAAAATGGAAGTCCACGCCGCGTCCGAGGGAGCTCCTGTTATTTATCACTATAAGGTCATAGCATCTCAGTGCTTTTTCATGCCATCCGACCCTCATAAATGATCCAGCCGCCATTTTTAGCGCATCTAAATATGCCTGCGGCTGTTGAAATAAAAACTCACTGAGATGCCCTATTACTTCGCTGAATAAAGCGGCAGCCAGCGGGTAGTTATTTTTTTTGAGAGCAATACGTGCTTTCATATAAAGGGCCATATAATAAAGGCTTATGTCGTTCCGGTCGAGAGAGCCTTTTTTCTCTGTCGATAATATATAGTCCGCTGCTCTTTCGCTTTCTTCGAGCTTCATATCGTCACATGCAACAATTCCATAGAAATATATGAAATACTTGTTCGGCTGCTTGTGCTGTGCGGCTACAGAAAGAATGTTTCTGTAACTTTTCCATGTATAATTGTAGAAAAAAGTCGTTGCTCCCAAAAAGGCAATAATAAGAGACAGTACAAGAACAATCAGCTTATCCGGAGCAAAATCAGGTAGTATTTTTCGTAAGGGGCTCCCGCTTCTTGTCAGGGACTCCAGTCCCGCGCCGATTGCGGTAAAGACGATTGCCGCCGGGATGTAAGAATAGCGATCGGTATAGTCCCATATACCAATCCCCACCTGAACAATGCCTATTGTCGGTGCTAGTGCCGCTACGTAACTGACAAGCAAAGGAATAAGCGTGTATAAAAAAAACTTCCCGTTCTTCAGCACCGTGAAAATGAGAAGAAACGCCGCGGCAGAATAAAATATAACGAGATAGATGACCAGCTTTGTTCCGAAGACGACCTGCGGGTACATGGGCGCCATTTCGCCTGGGTAAAAGTTTTTGCCTGCATACCATGCGAGGTTGTGAAGAACAATTAAGATTCTTTCCAGAAGGTCAAAATTTTTGCCCGCATAGAGCTGAAGCTCCGCTGTGCCGAGAGTTATTAATGCCGCCAGGATAAAATATGGGAGCAGTTTCAGGTATTTGCCCAATGGCAGAAAAGATTTATCCTTCCATATCTCATACATTGCAAATACGCAGGGCATGGAAACTGCCGCCGGCTTGGAGAGGCAGGCGCAAAGAAAAAAGATTAGGGGAATGAATGGAAAAGTTTTTATGGTCCTCAGTTTAAAATACCAAAACAGTCCCCAGAAATAAAATGCTCCGCACATGACATCACGCCTTTCCGCCACCCATACGACAGATTCGGTCCTTTGCGGATGCACCGCGTAAATCAACGTCATCAGAAGTGCAAAGCGATTTGAGATTCCGAGAATCCTCATGCACTTGAAAAGACCGAATACTGCCACGATGTGCCATAAGAGATTCTGGAGATGATAGGTTGGGAAACTCACAATCCCATAGGCATTGTAGTCAACGGCATACGAAAGATTGACCAGCGGTATGTAATTGCCGCAATTTGAGACAGAAATAAGATGCCACAAATTTCCCGGGCTGAAGCTGAAATATTTCATTATTTGAATTATAAATGCCTCGTCATCCCAGCTTTTTATGAGCGGAAACGAAAGCGAATTCATGAAGACCAGAAAGGTGACAATAAAAATAACTATGTATGGAAAGGCTTTCCTGAAAAAAGCCGAGAAATTGAGATTCTGCATAATCCGTCCCGTTATTGTAAAGGATGACTCCTTAATCTACCATGGAGCACAGAAGAGTCACGGGGAATTAAGATTTTTTCCCAGAAACGTGTTCCTTATCCGCTTTTTGCTATTGACTTTTCCATTTTTTGCATTTAATATAACGATATGCGTAAATCGATTTATTAAACTTGGAAAGTTAATCATGGCGACAATAAGTGATGTGGCTGAAAAGGCAGGAGTCTCAAAAGGAACTGTATCCGCAGTACTTAATAATAGGAAAACAGGACCAATAAAAGTCAGCCATGAAACTTGGGAAAAGGTGCTTGTCGCCGCCGCTGCCTTGTCATATACTCCCAATACTGCGGCAAGGGGCCTGAGGACAGGAAGAACTTATCTTATTGGGGTAATCACCGGAGAAGTAAAGAGCTCATTCGTATCGGAAATCCTTGATGGGATTGAAAACATCCTGAATGATAAGAATTATAATATAATCCTTGTTAAAAATAAGAAGCCGGGAGACATCCCGGAAAAATGCCGCTTCCTCAACGAAAAGAAAGTGGACGGACTAATAGTAATATCAAATATGTATGAGGATTATACAGGCTATTTTACTAAGATATCATTCAGCAAGCCGGTTGTCTTTATCGCAAACAATGTCAATATGCCAGATATTGGTTCCGTCTCCGTGAATGGATTTAAAATCGGCTTTCTTGCCGCAGAGTACCTTTTAAGGCTGGGACACCGCAGAATAGCGGTCGCCGAAGTTTTCGGATCTGACAGGATTGACGGGGTACTGAAGGCATTCTCCGAAAATGGAATTCCTTCTGGTAATCTGGTTGTGCTTGAAAAATATTCTTCTTTTGAGGACGGCAGGGCTGCATTGGATGAAATCATTGAAAATCATCCTGAAGTAACGGCGGTCATCGCTCACAGCGACATTGTCGCTTCCGGGATTATATATGAGGCAAGGGAAAAGGAGATCAGCATCCCCGGGCAGCTCTCAATTATAGGAATTGACAATATCGAAATGTCAAAAATGCTTTTCCCGTCCCTGACAACGGTCCACCAGCCTAAGTCGGAACAGGGAATGCTGGCAGCGGAGCTCGTATTTAATATGATAGAAGGCAAAGCGTCTGAAAATATCCGGCTGAACCCGAATATCGTTGGAAGAAATTCATGCGCCGTTCCCAGGAAAGAAAGGATGATAAAATGAAGAAGTCCAATAAGTTTACGCTCATCGAGTTGCTCGTTGTGATAGCAATTATCGGGATTCTGGCATCTATGCTTTTGCCTGCGCTTAAAAACGCGAAGGACAAGGCCGGGGCAATATCGTGCACTGGAAATACCAAGCAGGCCGGCACTGCACTTTTCATGTACACCAATGACTATGGGGGCGATTATCCTGTCAAGACCTGGCCATCGCCGTGGGCACAGACGATATTTGACAATGCATACGCCGGAAACGACAAAAAAATATTCCGCTGCCCGTCGCAGGAAGTCACATGGGAAAACCGGGCCGTTTCCTACGGCATAAATTATTGCAAAGAAGGGCCTTACGCCGGAGAATGGGGCACTAATTACGGAACCATCAAGAAGTTTTCAAAACCCTCGGCTTATATCATGTTTGCGGATACTGTTTTTAAACAGGGACATACATATTGGCCCAATCAGAATTATCATTTCGGATATAAACTGACAAGGGAAGGCGGCATTCATCTCAGACATCCCGGCAAAAACGCCGTGACTTTTCATGCCGATGGGCATTCAGATTCAGAAAATATCAGCAAACTCAAAGAAGAAAACATATATGCCGTTATCTACAAAGACGGTTCAGAACTCGAATGGTAAAATCATAACAGATTAATCATCAAGGAAATAAGGCCATGAATAAAAAAAACATGAAACTGCTTTCTGAATTAAAACATAATAGAAATATTGTCAAGATCTGGCTGAAAATATTAAAAGTCCATCTCTGCATTTTCTCTTTAGTTATACTGACGGCCTGGCAAAAAACTGAAATAACTCATGACATTGAGACCCAACGAAAACCATGGACGCATCTGGATTTTGACGACAATCCTGATAATTTTCAATTTGTCATCGTCGCTGACAGAACCGGAGCCACGCGGGAAGGTGTTTTCAGAAAGGCAGTAGAAAAAATTAATCTGCTCAGGCCCGAATTCGTAATATGCGTAGGAGATCTGATTCAGGGGCTTACGGAAGACAGAAAAGAACTTGTTGCGCAATGGAACGAGTTCAAATCCATTGCTGAAAAATTCAAAGCCCCATTCTTCTACCTGCCAGGCAATCATGATATTTCATATTCGAATGCAAGCAAAAAAATGCATGAACAGTCTAAAGAGTTATGGGAAGAACTTTTCGGACGCACATACTATTACTTCGTATATAAAAACGTCCTGTTCATATGTCTGAATACCACGGAAAAACGGCCTCAAAACCTGAACCTGGGAGATGAACAGATTTCATGGGCAAAAAAAGTCTTGAAAGATCATCCCGACGTTCGCTGGACATGCATATTAATGCACCATCCGGGCATATGGAATGGAAAAGAAATGAGGCTCCTTGAAAATGCCCTTAAAGACCGGAAATACACGGTTTTTGCTGGAGATTTGCATGAATATACAGCCCATGTCAGAAACGGGAGAAAATATTTTGTTCTTGCCACTACCGGCGGGGTAAGCAAGCTGAGAGGAATTTCCTTCGGGGAATTCGATCATTGCATGTGGGTTACAATGACAGACGACGGACCGGTAATTGCAAACCTGCTTATTGACGGCATTATGCCTGAAGACATCGTAACGGAAAAAAAACGAAAAGAAATAAAATCTACCGACTCTAAAAAATAATTTTAAACTAATTGTTAAGGAGATAACGTTAATGAACAGAAAAATAAAATCCCTATTCGTTGCCGCCGGACTCTTCGCATTCTGCGGGTCTGCTTTTGCAGGGGAAATCATTGAGAACGCAGATTTTGAGACCGGTGATCTTTCCGGCTGGTCCTCTCCGCAGCAATCAGGCGGATCGATAAAACTTTATACCGTACAAGCTGAAGAAGTCCATGATGGAAAATACTCTCTTGTACTAAATGGCGACAGCGACAACCGTTATAATTCCTTCATCACGCTTGTCCAGCCGCTGAAGATAAAACCCAATTTAAAAACGCAGTACCGAATAAGCGGTTATGCCAGATGCCGCGTAAAAAATCCTGACAAGGTAAATATATCAATAGCGGTAAGGGAAACCGATTCAAATAATCAGAGCATCATCTACAGAACGGCCAAAGTCTATGCGGAAAATGACAAATGGGTTCGCTACAGCCTTAAATTCACAGCGGACAACAGATGCGCCGCATTTCAAATCTACCTGATAGCAAAAGACTTGGAAACAGGGGACGTTGTTTATTTCGACAATATAGAATTCAGCAAAATTGATATGAGCCAGAGAAAATTCAATCCGGATTCAAGCCTCTCGGCTCCTCCCAAAACAATAGAAATGAAAACGGAAAATTTCCGGGCTGAAATCGACGCTTCGACCGGAATGATATGCCGGACTTTCTGCGGTTCCGATATATTGCAGCCTTATTCAAAAAACGCGGCGCTCGTCTACATGGAACACAATGACAAGGAGCAGTTTTTTTTTAAGGACACTTGTAGTTCCGGTTCGGAAAAAGACGGTACTGCAAACTATTCTTTGAAAACAACTGACGCTTCCGAAATTGTCGACGCCGAAATAAGTTATTCCACTGAAAATGGATGCATTAAAGAAAAGGTTGTTTTTCGCGCACTCGCTGATATGAATGAAAATGTAAAGCTCGGACTCAGACACGGTTTCCTGAGTGAAAAATGGGACAAAATAATCTGCGCAACGCGGCCTCTCAAAATAGTGAAAAGTTCCGATCAGGCTTTCTTTTCATATAAGAATTCGGAAAACGATCTCAGCATAAACAGGCTCGATATGTATCAGGGTGTTGTTTACCCTATGACAATCCTCGAAAATAAAGATTATTTTCTTATTACCGCATCCATGAATATGGATAAAAATATTTCCTTCTCTCCCAACTATCCCGAAGGTTATTTTCCTTCCCTTCAACTAAACCCCAGAAAAATGAAAAAGGGTGATTTATTCGAGATATCCCTGCTTTATAAGGCCTTCCCCAAAAAGAAATTTATGCTAAGGGATGTTTGGCGATGGTACTCTATGAATATCCACAGCGATAATGAAGCGATAAGAAATGTAATCAGATATGTTCCGCACACATTCAGACATCTTGAGAAGGGCCTTTTTCAAGCTACGACATATTTCAAAGAAGAACGCGAGAATAGGCTTTTTTTACCGGGAAACATCTGGTGGTACGGCTGGCATGATTGGATAGGTGAGAAATATCCTATTGAAGGCGAATGGTTTACACAAGTCTATCAGTGGGGAAAAATGTCGGCTGAAAAAATGAAGAGCGAGATAACCCGTCTCCAGGCTAAAGGACTTAGTCTATTCATGTATTTCAGGCAGATTGCAAATCTTAAACTCCGTGAAAATGGCACTCTTCCCAGCGATTGGTTCGTTAATCGTGAAGGTGGTTCCATGGAACTATATGAAGGGGCCTTTTCAATTCCAATCCCTGAAAATGTCAGCAAATCAATAGGTTATAATAGAATTCCCTGGGGGACATATAACTTCGACAATTCTGATTTCCGCAGGTATTATTTTGAGCAGGTAAGGAAATGCATGGACTTCTACAATCCGGCTGGAATCGCGTGGGACATGGGCTGGGACCCTGAAATCCCGGGAATCCTGAGGACCCAGGCTGATATCTATAAGTGGCTGAAAGAGAATCATCCGTCGAAAAAAGTCATAAGCAATGAATCAATGAACCCTACCCAGTTTTATTCCGATGCCGTCATGCTCGAAAACGGATTTTCTTGCGGCAAAACAAATTATGACTTCGAAGTATGCAAGGCCTTCAATACCGCGATTATCTGCGCTGAAAGGTTTAATATTTTTGATCTGGCATTTGATGCATCGTGCCTTAACAAAAAGAACTGGCTTTCCGCACAGTTTCCGGCGGGAATCGCCGAAAACGATAGATTCCTGAACTTTCTACTTTCAATCAAGCCTGAACTGAGAAAAGATGCTGAAAATGCTACAAGGCTTTGTCAGATAAGGGCTTCACTGAGGGATTTGGGGCTTGGCGCCAGTCCCGGTTACCTTGAGGAAGCCAAACCGGTCGCAGATGAAATAGTGCGGTTCGCCAGTGACGTTCTGGGCCTTCCAATGATTACCGAAAGCTTCGCTGTGTGTCTTCCTTCGGGAATAGATCAGGACAAAAATACATTCGCCAGCGTGTGGGCATCTGAGGAAAAAATTAGAATAGTCGTCTATAATGATAATCCTGAAAAAATAGAGACGGAACTTTTTATAAAAAAGGAGTCTCTTGAAAATCTTGGATTTAACCCGGTCGGTATTTCAGAGGGAAAATCATTTTTTCTCTCTCCTCTCGGAGCTTCGGAACAATCTTCTTACTCTTTGAAAATCAACGAAAAAGGAATAAAAATATCTCTTTCTATTGAGCCGTTCACATCATTCCTTTACTTCAAGGATGATATTAAATCAATAATGATAAATGGAAAGGACTGATATAATGATTATAAAACTTGAAAGGTATGCCGAAAACCCGATAATGGCGGCGGGTAAGAATGAGTGGGAAAATCTTAATGTTTCAAATGCCGGAGCTGCTGTGTATAATGGGAAAATCTACCTTATATACCGGGCCGAAGGCAATGAAAGACGCAAAGGTCCTTCGAGTTGGCCGGTTACAAGGCTAGGACTGTCTGTATCTGAAAATGGGTATGACATTTCATATAGGAATGACCTTCCTATTTTTGATAAGGGTATCGATAATCCATGGAATAAATACGGCGTTGAAGATCCTAGGATAAGCAAAATAGGTGACACTTATTATGTCGTCTTTACAGCCATGACCGATTACGGAGATCATGGTGGCTGGCTTGTCTATTCGACTACAAAGGATTTTATAAAATTCAGTGATCCGCAAAGGCTTATGCCTGAACTTGAGCAGAGGACGAGCGGATTTCTTCCGGCTAAGATCAACGGAAAGTTTATGCTTTTCCATCGTCCCATGCCGAATATGTGGGTATCCTTCAGTGCCGACTTGAAAAAATGGGAAAATATGGAATGTATTTTTCAGATAAAACCCGGAACATGGTATGAAAATAAACTTGGTATCGGTCCTGCCCCGATAGAGACTCCTTACGGCTGGCTTCTCTTCTGGCACGGCAAGAACAATAAGTCCGAGTATGCTCTCGGAATCATGTTACTTGACAAAAATGATCCGCGCAAGATTATAAAAATACAGGAAGATCCCATACTCACATGTGAGATGCCTTATGAGAAAAAAGGTTTTCTGGACAATGTGGTTTACACAAACGGAGCTGTTCTTTTCAACGGTAAATATTTTGTCTATTACGGCTGCTGTGACCACTGTCTTTCTCTGGCAACAATAGATGAAAAGGTAATAGAGCAGTGGTGTTCTTCTTGAAGCAGGGCCGGGGAGCGTGAAGGTTATTTTGAAAAAATGAGGATGGAAGTTTGCGCTCAGCCCCTAAGCTGGAGAACTTTTAAATCAAAGATTGGTGTAAAAGCTCCGAATAATCATATAGCATTAGAGCACGGATTACAAGCCCCGAAATAGGCTTCGTCCGGGTGATATAATCCCCTACTGCATGCCAAAGCGGAGTTGCGTCAGGCTGATTGAGATTCCGCCATTTTTCAGGATTTCGATAAAGTCGTTCGACGTAAACTGACTGCCCTGATCGGTGTTGAATATCTCAGGTTTCCTGTATTTAAGCAGCGCTTTTTTCAACGTCCTTACGCAGAAATCAGTATCCATCGTGTTGGACAATTCATAACTCAAGATGCTGCGGCTGTAATTGTCGATGATCGCAACAAGATACATAAAGCCTTTTACGGTAGGGAGATAAGTTATATCAGAACTCCAGACCTGATTAGCTCGTTCGAGCCGGATATCCTTCAACAGATAAGGATATTTCCGGGATTTCGGATGCGGTTCGGACGTAGCCGGGCCCGGCGCGATACCTTGTATTCCCATGAGGTTCATGAGGCGGCTGACGCGTTTGCGATTCACGACCAATCCGTATTTTGTCAATTCGACGACGATTCTGCGGCTGCCGTAATAAGGGTGCTTCGTGTAAATCTCTTCAATCTTAGACATTATCACTTGATTCTGTGAATTCTCGGAACTGGCTGACTTATAGTAACTTGAACGATTCAATCCGACAAGTTCGCATTGACGTGTTATTGAAATATCTTTATTTTCGTGTGTTATCATTTTGCGCTTTTCCTCAAGTCCAGTTCCATCGACTTTTTTTTGAGCCAGTCAAGTTCTATTTTCAAACGTCCGATCTCCTCGAATAAAGCCGGTTCGATGCTGTCCGACGTGCCTTTGTTCTTCCCTCCGTGGCCAACTGAGCCAGCGTTTTGGTCTCCCCCAACGCGTCAATCGCTACTTTCGCCTTGAAATCGGCGCTGTATTTTTTCCGCGGCATTTTGAAATCCTCCTGATTTCTTTAAAGTTTATATCCACTTTACGCCGCTGTCCAATTTCCGGGGACCACTATACATATAAAGAAGCTACTCTGCCGGAATTTATTTTGTATATGGAGGCTTCTTTGAAGTATTTGTCTGTTGGTACCGATGTAAATGTGAAGAAGGTCTGGCCGGCCCTGTTTATTACTTTGAAAAAGTAATCCCTGGCTCTGGAATCGAGTTCGCCTGTAACGTCATCTACAAGCACGACGGCTTTTTTGATATTTTCTTCTGTTTTCAGGAGCAGATTGAGTTCAGCCATTTTAAGACATAGCGAAATGAAGCGGCATTGCCCCGTGGAACCGAAGCACCTCAGGAGTTTCGAGTTAAGAAAGAAGTCAAATTCGTCAGTCTGAGGTCCGAAAGAAGTCATTTTTCTTAAAATATCTTTATTTCTTTCCTTCTCAAACTTATTCATATACTCATCTTTTGAAAAAGTACCGGAGCTGTTTCTATACCTTATATCAAAATCTGTTTCATCTCTCATATAATCACAAAGTATCTTCTGCATTTCTTTTTTTAGAAGTTCGGAATAATCTAATCTATATTTTGATATTACTGAAGCCTTTTCGGCCATAACAGGCTCAAAAGCCCTTAATATCTTTATATCAGGCGAGACCGACCTGAGAAGTCTGTTTCTTGAAAGCAATGCCTCAGAATATTCTAGAAGTGCCGACATATAGGAGGGAGATTCCATTGATATGCATATATCTATAAAGCGCCGTCTGATCCTCGAATTTCCGTTTACAATGGCTATATCATCTGGAGAAAAGGCTACCGTCATCAGATTTCGTATGAATTCGCTGGCCTTTTTTACAATTGACGAATCTATTTTAAGCTTTCTAAGTTCGCCGTACTCTATTTCAAGTTTTTTAGTCCATTTTCCATCTGAATCGGCCTCACATGAAATATAAAAACTCTGGGAACCTATTTTTTTCATGTCGGCCACTCTTGAAGTTCTGAACGATCTAAGCATACCAGTAAAGAAAATTGCTTCGAGCAAATTTGTCTTGCCCTGTCCGTTTTCTCCCGTCAGTACATTAAGTTTGTCAGAAAAAGAAAGAGAGACTTCCGAAAAATTACGAAAGTCTCTCATAAATAACTTTTTAATCATGGTAAGTTGGAACTTACTTATTCCTCATAGGCATAATAACGTAGAGAAAGCCTTCACCGCCTTCGATAGCTACCGGGCTGAATCCATCATTCATTTTAAGGACAACCTTATCAGCTGCCGAGTGACGGAACGGATCGGCTAGAAAGTCTGGATTAAATGAAATATCTATTTTTGTATCTGTATATGGAATTTCTATGTAGTCATTTCCTTCACCTACGTCTGTGCTGGCCGCCTTGAAGGAAAGGGTATTATTATCGAAACACAACTTTATGAAGGCGCTGCTGTCGGCCAAAGCTATTGATACAAGTTCGAGCTTAGCTATGAAAAGTTCTCTCGGAATGTCTATAAACTTTCCGAATGACGGCGGAATTACCTGCCTATAATTGGGATAATTACCTTCAATAAGCTTTGTTGTAAGCTTGAATGAGGCCGTTACAAATGAAGCCTGTTTTTCGCCAAGCTCAATAGAAACTTCTCCATCTTTTTCGAGGAGTCTTTTAATTTCATTCGCACTTTTGAGTGGAATTATGGAATCACCATCACTTCCGCTTGTGCCTTCGTCAAGTATTTTTTCAACAAGCGCGAGCCTCTTTCCATCCGTGGCTACAGAAGTAAGAGTATTTTCCTTCATTGAAAAAAGAATACCGTGAAGGACTTTTCTTGAGTCGTCCAAACTTACGGCATAAGATATCTGATCGAGTATTCTGGAAAGCTCCATTTCCTTAAATTTCATTTTTCTTATGGGAACGAAGTCTACAGGTACCGGAAAATCGTCGGAAGCAAGCCCTAGAAGCGTAAACTTGGCTGTTCCGCACTCTATCCTGGTGTGATGGTTCTCGTTGCAGTCCATGATCACATCGTCTCCTATAAACTTAGTAACGAGCGATAGAAGTTTCTTGGCACGTATGGTAGTCTTTCCCTCTTTTTCGATAGTAGCTTCGATGGAAGTTTTAATTCTGAGTTCAAGATCGGTAGCCGTTAGAGTAAGCGTAGAGCCTTCTGCCTCAAAAAGTATATTAGCAAGCACGGGAAGTGTAGATCTGTTACCTATGATATTGGTTACCTTTTGGAGGGCTTTCAGGAGCTTATCTTTTTTAACTTTTAATTTCATTGTACTTCCGCCTTTTGTTCTTATGAAAAATAACTTATTCCATAGAAAGTTAATGTCTTTTAATAATTCTTCAATATTTCTTTTATATTTTATTTCTATTATTATATCTTGTTTACTCTGTTGATAATTCAGATTTTGAGTTTAATTTTATGTTATTGACCTATTAATAAGTATATTTACTTTACCGTTAAAAAGAGTAAATTAACATAAAAAAAACTTATTTACAAAATAATTAACATGAAAACAATCAATCTATCAACATGGAAACGGAGACTATAAAATGAAAGATCATTTAAAGAACCTTATAAATAGATATCCCGACCTTTCCGTTATAGAAAAAGAAGTATACACCGCTTATAGCATGATAGAAAGCTCCTTTTCATCAGGAGGCAAACTTTTTACTTGTGGAAACGGCGGAAGCGCGTCAGACGCCGATCACATTGTTGGTGAGCTTATGAAGTCATTTGTACTTAATAGACGGATAAGTGACGTGTTTGAAAAGAAAATTGACGAAAAATTTGGAAGTGACGGACAATTTCTCGTCAAAAACCTTCAAAGAGGCCTCAGGTCTATCTGTCTGAACGGACATCCGGCACTTTTTTCGGCATATTGCAACGATGTTGAAAGCAATATGGTCTATGCACAGCAGCTATTTGTAATGGGTGATAAAAACGATTGCCTCCTCGCCATCTCTGCCAGCGGTAATTCCGAAAATATATATAGATGCCTTCAGACCGCCTCCGTAATGGGCCTTAAAACAATACTCCTTACGGGCGGCAAGGGGGGCAGATGCGCTCCCCTGGCTGACTGCGCCGTCAAAGTTCCGCGCGAAGAAACATACCAAATACAGGAGCTTCACCTTCCGATTTATCATGCTCTCTGCCTTGCGCTAGAGGAAAAGTTCTATGGCTGCTGAAAAGAAACGAGAACTTCAACACGTAGCTATTATAATGGACGGCAATGGTCGCTGGGCTAAAAAACATGGACTTGAGCATATAGAAGGGCATAAGAAAGGAGCCGAAGCTGTAAAACAATCCGTAGAGGTTGCGAAGGAACTAGGGATAAAGTACCTTACTCTTTACGCTTTCAGCACCGAAAATTGGAAAAGGCCCGAGAACGAAGTAAAAGGTCTTATGAGTCTTCTCAGAGATTTTCTGGAGAAGCACATGGACGAAATGAACGAAAAAGGAATAAGTATAAGAGCTGTCGGAAGAATAGACAAACTTCCTTTTCTCACAAGAAGAAAACTTCTTTCAGCCATAAAAAAAACCCGTAACAATAAAGAAGGTACCCTTGTACTGGCCCTTAATTACGGGGGAAGGGCGGAGATAGTCGATGCCGCGAAAAAAATCGCCGACGATGTATCGAACGGAAAAATAAAATCTTCAGACCTTGATGAAGAGCTCTTTAAAAACTATCTTTATGCGCCGGACATTCCGGATCCGGAGCTTATGATAAGGACAAGTGGAGAATTCCGTTTAAGTAATTTTCTGTTGTGGGAACTTTCATACTCGGAAATATATATATCGGATGTATTGTGGCCGGATTTTGATAAAAATGAGTTTAAAAAGGCGGTCGAAAGTTATTACGGAAGAGACCGTCGTTTCGGCGGCAGGCAGAGCAAAGCTCTGCACTAAATCAAAAGAAAGAGGGGTAGAATAGTGTTTATAGCAAGAACGTTCAGTTTTGTCATAATAGTACCCCTCTTTATATATGCTGTTTATTTTAAAACAGTTCCAGCTAATATACTATTTATCACTTTTGCGATTATTCTGGGTTTTCAGGCGGTAAATGAATATCTCAAAATGCTGTCGCAGGGCGGATGGAAGTCATACAGATTGCTTGGTGCAGTATTCGGACTGCTTCTGATAATATCAAGCTTCTATTCTAAAATGTTCATAGTATTGTTGCTTGAATCAATGACATTCTGGGTTGTTTTGCTTTTTTCAAAAGATAAGAAGGAAAGTCTTCAGAAAATAATAGTTTCGTCGTCATCGTTGATAATGGTGGCTTTGCCTCTGAGTATTCTTGTATTAATACATGAATCATCTTCCGGAAATGCATTGTTGCTCTATCTTATACTTGTAACGAAGGCCGGCGATACCGGGGCTTATATAACTGGAACCATTTCCTCGAAGATGATGTCTGGCGGAAATCACAAAATAGTACCGTCAATAAGTCCGAAAAAATCGTGGGAAGGTACGATAGGCGGTCTTGTTTTCAGTATAGCGATAAGTATTATAATGTGGAATATCTTCCGTTTTTCAGGGAGTCTTTTCATTTTTCCTGTTATTTTGGGATTTTTATTTTTCTGGGGCGGCTTTGCCGGGGACCTTGCGGAATCATGCATAAAGAGGATTTGCGGAGTGAAAGATTCCGGAAACATAATTCCCGGAATGGGCGGAGTACTTGATATTCTGGACAGTCTAATGATAAACGCCCTTGTCTTTATTGTCGTATTTGAGACTCTTAAGATATTTTAGCCAATGACTTTATAGGAGAATTTGCGATGCGTAAGAACATTTTAAGGCTTCTCGGTGAGAATGCCAGAATTTCATTCAGGGAAATTGCCGAAAGGCTGAATATATCTGAAAATGAAGCAATGGAAATCGTTGGCGAGATGGAGGGCGAGGGAATCATCAAAGGTTATAAGGTTATAATAGATGAAAAAGCTGTTGCCGATAATGTCGTGAGGGCAATTATTCAGGTTAAGGTAAGACCTGAACGCGAAGGCGGTTTTAACAATATAGCAAAAAGACTCAGCCGCTTTCCGGAAGTTTCCTCACTTTATCTTGTTTCGGGCGGTTACGATCTCCAGCTCGAAGTGCAAGGAGAGACACTTCATGAAGTGGCCACATTCGTCTCAAGCAAACTCGCTACTATTGACGGGGTTATTTCGACAGCGACACACTTTCTTTTGAAAAAATATAAGGAATCAGGCAGGATTCTGCACGATGAGGATGAATATGAAAGACTCAAAATCACGCCTTGAAGGCAAAATAGCGAAACATATAGCGACCCTTCCCCGAAGCGGGATAAGGGATTTTTTCGAGCTTGTGAACGCGATGGACGACGATGTGATTTCTCTTGGGATAGGCGAACCCGACTTCGCCACACCCTGGCACATAAGAGAGTCAGCCATATACTCCATCGAAAGAGGTCATACGAGTTATACCTCGAACCTCGGACTTCTTTCGCTGCGCAAAGAGATAGCAAGATATCTCGCTCAGGATTACGGAATTGAATATAATCCCGTAAACGAATGTATAATTACCGTCGGCGTGAGTGAGGCCCTTGATATTCTTATTCGTGCAATAACTGAACCCGGCGATGAAATCATATATCATGAACCTTGCTATGTTTCCTATGCGGCGGAGATTGTGATGGCGGGCGGCGTTCCGGTTGCGGTAAATACCCGTGAAGAAAATAATTTTGCGCTCGACCCGGAGGATTTCAGAAAAGCGATAACTTCGAAAACAAAGGCGATTCTGCTTAATTTTCCCTGCAATCCGACCGGAGCATCACTTTCAATGGAACAGAAAAAGCAGATTGCAGATATCGCCATTGAGCACGATCTTATAGTTATAAGTGATGAAATATATTCGGAACTTACATATAATGAAAGAACTCCGACAATAGCCTCTCTACCCGGAATGAAGGAAAGAACTGTTTTCCTCCACGGTTTTTCAAAGGCCTTTGCGATGACAGGGTTCAGACTTGGCTATGCCTGCGGTCCCGCGGAACTGATAGAGGCCATGATGAAAATTCATCAGTATTCAATGCTCTGTGCTTCAATTATAGCACAGGAAGCAGGAGAAGAAGCCCTCAAAAACGGAATGAGGGAAATGCTGAAAATGAAGGCGGAATATCAGGAGAGAAGAAACGTTATAACAAAGAGACTCAACGAAATGGGACTCAAGTGCGTAACACCGTCCGGCGCCTTCTATGCCTTTCCAAATATAACAAGCACCGGACTAAGTTCAAAGGATTTTGCTACGAGACTTCTGTGCGAAGGCAAAGTGGCTGTAGTACCAGGCACGGCGTTCGGCAAATGCGGAGAAGGGTACGTAAGATGTGCCTACGCCGCATCAATGAGCGACATATATACGGCAATGGACAGAATAGAAAAATTTCTTCTTACAATTTAAACCGGTTTTACCTTTCCGTCACTCTGTAGTATTCGGCTCAATATTATAGACAGCCGGTCGGCATTACGTATGAATTTAAGATTCTCATTTATAAAAAGGGGGATTTTTTCGAATGGTCAGTTGAAAAAATCAAATGATTTGATATAATAATATTAAGGAGACCTGAAAAAATGCCGTCCGTAAAGAAAAAACACCAGCAACTGTATGATATTCTTCTACATGCTCTTTCGGTCGGTACGTATCCACAAGGGAAAAAACTGCCCAAGATGACCGAACTGGCAGAACAGTATTCCGTAAGCGTAAATGTGGTTACGAGATCGGTTGCACTGCTCAAGGAGAGAAATCTTGTTTCAATAAAGGCAGGAGAAGGGATATTTTCGAATGCAGATATCCTGAAAAAATGCACGCCCTCCAAAAAATATTCCGGCGAAAGGGTTTTTTCCGCACTGGGGAAGATGAAAACATTATCAGTATTGATTGAAGATACCGAATCCTGGCAAGTTTCATTCTGGAATTCATTTTTTGATGGATTTACAAGGAAAAATCCGGATATTGAGCTTAATGTATTTTTTGGTCGAAAAGGGCTTTCCAATGTCGAACACCATGATATGATTATAGGGGGGAATCATTTCATTAATATTTCCGGATACGGTATAGATGATTTTATACCAGTGGCGAAATTGGAACTTTTCGCGGACGGTCTGTACGATAACAAGATATTACATCCTCACGATCTGGCCTGGAAGAATAAAACTTGTCTTTATCCGATAGCCTTTCAGCTTCCATTGGTACTTCATCGGGGGATGGGCTATGATGTTACAGAGGGATTGAACGTTATCGACTTTATTGATAACCTAAAAAAGACCAAAAAGCTTGAGCAGGTTCGCTATAAGACATGGTCATTGCAGAATTTCATGGTTAATTGCGGCTGTTGCTGCTTTGACTCAGTCACCGGGGAATTTAAAATTGACAACCGGAAGAAATGGCAGACGGTGATCGACCGGATAAAAAGCCTCTACAGTGGAGGTGACATGCTGGCGCTTCACGGTAAGCCGCTTGACTATAATTCCCTATTTAAGAATGAGCTGGGCAAAGGTATATATTATATGGAATATCCATATAATAATCCTGACATCACGGAAAAGGGGAATATCGATGTTTCACCATATCCGATGGGAGACATATTTCCTCTCATTCCTATTTGTGGATGTATATTGAAAAAAACTCGATTTCCGGAGGAGGCCCAGAGGCTAATATCCGGATTACTTGAGCCAGGTGTTCAACAGGAGTATATGAATTGCAGAATCGGTTTTCCCGTAGCTGTAGATATTTTGGAGAAAAGTCGTTTTTCCTACCTCGTAAAACAATTATCAAAGCTGAAGAAAGTTCAGGTTGTCCCATTTGATCAAATTCTGGACGACGCTGTTGAAACAGTTTTCATATGGGAACTTTACTATTACTTTTGCGGCAGGATTGATGGAGACGTTTTATCAAAAGTGGAGAAAAAGATTGACTATTTCATTAAAAATTATAGAGTAAAGGAGAAAGGTTCGGCTAATGAAAATACGTAGAAGCCTTTTTATTTCAGGATGTAAGCCATTGGAGCGTAGAGGTTTTACATTGATAGAACTCCTGGCGGTTATTTCTATTATAGCAATGCTTGCTTCATTGCTTCTGCCGTCATTAAGCCGGGCACGAGAAAAAGCGAGGCAATTGACATGCATAAACAACCTCAAGCAACTCGGCTCTTCGTTTATGATGTATGCGAATGATAAAAGTGAGTACATTGCTACGATGTGGGACGGGAAATATTCATGGACAGACCTTCTTGCCCCTTATTGCACAAAATTTACCGACCCCGAAGAGGCACGCATTAGGAGACCAACTGTCTTTAATGATTCAAGAGCCGCAAATTACAGCCCCTTCATCTGTTCTACGGAAAAGCGTATTTGGGGGGATTATTCAAGCGGCTGGGTGAATTACGTGTCGAATTATTCCCTGAACCGCGACCTCATGGTAGCCTCAAGTACTAATTATGACCGTCCGGTCCAGAAACTTTCTTCCATGAGTCAGCCTGCAAGATGCGGGTTATTATTTGACGGCAAAAATATTCCTTATGTTATGCATTTTAATGAAATACTTACAGCTACCGGTTATGTCGATTGGCGTCACAATAATTCTATAAGTATACTTTTTGTTGACGGACATGTGTCCTCTAACCGACAGTCACCAATTCTTCCTATTGCATATAACCCTGACGACAACAATAAGCTCTGGCAATAATTAAATAATATAGAAAATTTTAACAATAAAAAAGGTGCGCGTATGTCTCTAAAAAACTTATTCTTTCTCGGCATCATGTCTTTTGTCTTTTCAAACAGCGTAGTTTTAAGAGGGAGTGAACCGATATTTTCCGCTTCTTTCGATAAGACCTTTACGGCGGAAAAAGCGGCAGGAAATCCCATAGGATCTGTTGGAGAAGAGGTGAATCTTGAGACTATGGATATTTATCTAAAAAAAGGTGTTGCCGGAAGAGCACTTCTCACGGGAATATCCGATGATGGTAAAAAATCTCTTTGCTGCAAGTTTAAGGCCGAAAAGAATATAAAAATTGAGCAGGGAACCGTCCTCCTATGGGTACAGCCGGTTGACTGGACTGGAACGGATAAAAATTTTCACATATTCTTTGAAGCGGAAAATGAAAATGTTAAAGACCGTTTCCTTATATATAAATATTTTAATTCCGATGAGCTTACCTTTCTTATAGGACCCGCGGAGCGCAATGGAGAACATTTTAACTGGAATATTGCCAGGACATCCATCAAGAACTGGAAACCTGATGAGTGGTATTTTATAGCATGCTCATGGGATAAGGAAAACTTGAAACTTTATGTTAATGGAGAACTCGTTAAAACTGAAAAGATGAAAGAACCACTGAAAGGCGGTCCTTTTAAGGATTTCGGAATAGGGGGATTGAGACCGGGGGATTGGGAAAATGCGACGGGAAAGACTCTTATCGATGAGGTTGAAATTTACGATGTCGCTCTTTCGGGAAAAGATATTTTCAAGCAATGGGAAAAGTATAAAGTTTCAACAGCCCAGGCTCTGCCAGAAATAGTATTAGGTCAGGCGGCAAAGACCGTTGTTGACGGAGTAATAAATGAAGGGGAATATGCCTTTAGCGGGTGTGGTTTTTATGGAATGGATGGAAAATTAGCGACAGAGCAGAGCAGATATTTCTTGAATTATGATGCCGAAAATATTTATGTGGGGGTTACAACTCCGGTCGTCGGCAAATTACGCTCGGAATGTTCTACTCGTGACGACAGTCTCTGGACAGATGATTCTATCGAAATTTTTCTTATGCCCAAGACCTCTTCTTCCAGTTATTTTCAGCTGGTATTCAATACAAAAGGAGCTTTATACGATTCTGAAAAGAATAATGCATCATGGAATGCGGGGAAGTTTCCAATTGTCAATAAAGTTACTGAAAAGGAGTGGGTATTCGAAATATCCATTCCTTTCAAGGAATTGAAGACAGAATCTCCGGGGTTGAACGAAAAATGGAAAATCAACATTTGCAGAACATATTCCGAACTGAAATTATTTACGGCCATATCTCCTGTCAAAAACGGTTACCATGACTTCAATAATTTTGTTTCGCTGTGTTTCAATCCAGATGCTCCGTTGTTAAACTTTAGATCTATAGGGAACATTTTCTCAAGCAACCTTAATCTTGCTCTTGAGATAAAAAACAAATCTTCGGATAATAAAGACTTTGAGGTATTGGTCGAGTTGGATGAAAACGGGAAAAAGTCTGTTAATTTTAATGAAAAATATCAGGTTGCTGGCGGTAAAAGCTGTCAAGTTTCTGTTAAAAAAGAAGATTTTGGTGTTGATGGTGTGTTGAAAATAGATTTGAACTCATCATCCTACGGCAAGCTTTATCGTGCTGAATTTCCTTTTTCTAAAATTCTCCCGATGATGGTGCGATTCATTTATACCGATATTAAAAATCAGATTTTGAAAGCTAATATAAAATTCAACAGCATGCTTTTTAAGGACAATTTGAATATGCGTTTGAGGATGCTCGACTCTAACGGAAAAGCCTGTGCTGAAAAAATTTACAATCCTGATTCACAGATATATGAAGCTGATCTGGACATATCAGGATTGAAACCTGGCGATTATTCTCTGGAGATAGCATCCATAGATAAAGATGATAATCCCGTCTGCAGTTATCAGCGATTGTTTAACAAACCTTCAATACCCGCGCCATGGGCGGCAAATAAGATAGGTATATCGGACTTAATCCCTCCTCCATGGATACCGATGAAAGTAAACGGAACAGAAATTTCATGTTGGGGCAGAGAATATATTTTTGATAAGACAATTCTGCCATCGGAGATAATTTCCAAAGGTAAAAAAATGCTGGCTGCGCCAATGCGTTTTTCTTCCGTCCAGAGTGGAAAGGCCATCCAGTATTCACCCGGAACTGTTAAATATACTGACTGTAAGGATAATGAAGTCCGTCTGGAAGCTTTTTCCGAAACAGAAGGTATCAATTTTAAATCACGGGTTTCTATGGAATATGATGGTTTCATGTGGATAGAGGTTGAACTTTCCCCCGCATCGGGAGCTCCTGTCAAAATTGATAATTTAGCTCTTGAGATTCCATTAAAACCTGAATTTGCGACACTGGTGCATAATTGTGAAAAAGGATACAATTTCCGCTACGAAGGAGATGGGTCAACCGGCTCAGTGCCTTCAGAAGGATGGCGTAAAAATATTTTCAAGAAACCTGTCTTCTGGGTCGGCAATGAAGATGCCGGGATACAATGGTTTGCCGAAGAAATGAGCGGCTGGTCTGTTAAGGACAAGGGGAAAAGCGCCGAAATAATCCCAGGGGAAAAAGAAACAATAGTTAAAATAAATATTATAGACAACCCTTTAGAAATCAAAGGAATACGAAAGTTTGCCTTCGGGATTCAAGCCACGCCCGTCCGCCCCATAAATAAAAACTGGCGCAGGCTGCGTGTTGACAATGAAGTCAGGGCATGGTTCCCATGGACTGATTTATTTAACTATCCTGACTCTAAGTCGGCGGATAAAAAAAAGATTGAAACACAACTTAAATGGTATAAAGGAAAGGAAATCCTCTGGTATCTGGCAATTTATGCGGCTACTCCATTCTCTCCCGAATGGCCGTACTGGGCAATGGAATGGGAAAAAATACCGCCGCAAATGGGGGATATTATGTATCCAGATTCGAGAGAATGGGCGGCCGCATATGTGTGTCCTAATTCAAGCTCCTACCGGGATTTCTATATGTGGAAACTTGAAAAGGCCCTTGAAGAAATGAAAATCAAGAACCTGTACTTTGATTTAGGTGTTCCGCGGGGCTGCTACAATAAAGAGCACAAGTGTGGATGGTATGACGATAACAGCACACTGTGCGAGACTTATAATATACTTGGGACACGCGAGCTTGCCAAAAGGATTTACACGCTTCTGAAACAACGCAATCCTGACGCTCTTCTGATGAACCATATGACGGAAGAACCCGTTATGCCGGTACTGGCATTTGCCGACATGCTGGCTGATGGAGAAAACTACTGCCAGCAGATTGCGGAAAAAGAGTCGTACTATGACATTTTCACTTCGGACCTCTTCCGCGCAGCATATATGAGCCGGCAGTGGGGTCCCATATCGACATTCATTCCCCAATTCCAACGAAGTTCCATGTCCTATAGGCCGGAGAGAACCAAATTCTGGAAAAGCCCTGAAGCAAAAAAGCCGATAGATCACTTTATTGGTTACATGCTTCTTCATGATGGGGTGGCATGGCCCAGCTTTGGAGTATCTCTCAAAGATATATGGAAAATGCAGGATGATTTTGGATGGGATGAAAAAGTAGAGTTCCTGCCTTACTGGGAGAAAAATAATCCGGTAAAATTAAAAGCAGATTCCGAGAAAATAATGGCTTCGGCTTACAGCAGACCAGGAAAACTTATGATTGTGGTAATGAATGATACCGATTATGAGAAAGATGTTGAAATCCAGGTTGATATGGCAAAATTATTTCCAGAAAAGAAGGAGACGGCCATGAAAGTATTCAATCCTCTTGATGGAAAGAATGTAAACTTTGAAAATAACCGGATAAAATTGAAAATGGCGCCCCGGGGATTCAGTGTGATTGAAATAAATCAATAGCTCATAAAAATGCCAGAAACCAAAACGGAATAATTATTATGCGTTCGCAATTAGATTTTGCTGATAATATATATCATGTGTCAGGAGCTATAACCGAAAAAACTTCCGGATGGCAATTCATTCCTTCTACCAATTCCGGAGGAAATTCTTACAATGCGGCCGAGGGATATTATCCGGACAAGGGAGGACAATTATTAGGCCCGCCGATTCCTTGTGGTGAATTCGAATTTTACAAGTTAAGTTTTGACGTAAAGGCATCAGAAAATTGTCACTGGGGAGTATCTTTTTATGACAATGCCGGTAATAGGATTGTTGCTGATGTTTATTCATCTGTATTTGGCGACGATAAGAAACAGCACTACGAACAGATTGTTTACGGCAGGGAAAATTCTGCAAATATGAGGTCATTTTTCCAGTCAGTAAAGGGAATGGATGTTTGGGATTTAAGGATTATTAAAATATCCCCGGACGAAACTTCTTCTTGGTGCGATGAACTTTATAAAACTCTACCCAGTTTATCCTATATTCCGGCTCATGACAGATTGAAAAAACTGCCCAAGACGATGGATGCTATGAAAACGGGAAAGGCATGGCGGATAGTGATGCTTGGCGATAGCATCGTAAATGATACATTTAATTCCAATTTCCAAGCGTTGCTGCTGAGACTCTACCCAAAAGCGGATTTGAAATTCATATGTTCTGTGCGCGGTTCAACAGGGTGCTGGTATTATAGAGAACCTGGTCAGTTTAAAGCTTATGTGACAGATTTGAAACCCGACCTGCTTGTAATCGGCGGGATATCTCACCGGAATGATATTTACGCAATTCGTGAAGTGATCGAGACGACCAAAAGAGACGTTGGCTGCGAAATAATGCTTTTATCAGGGCCTCTTGGAAAAGACTGGCGGAAAAGTGATTCAGCGGATTTGAACGGGGAATTTTCTGTACAAACGTGGAATATTGATCCATTTGCGAAAAAACAGATGGATCTTGCGTCGGAATTGGATATTGAATACTTTGATATTTCAACCATCTGGAATAATTATCTCGGAGCTTCCAGAAAACCCCCGCAATGGTTCCATCGTGATGTTCTTCATGGGAATGACAGGGGAAAACAGATACTTGGAAGAATTTTAGAAGCATATTTCTCAAGATAAAATCAGCCTCGTTAAGATTTTTTTTACATGCAGGGAAAGAGTTTTGGTGGGCGCTACAGGACTCGAACCTGTGACCTCTACCGTGTGAAGGTAGCGTTCTAGCCAACTGAACTAAGCGCCCTTACCCTTTTCATCGTTGCCAGTCTTATAAAATAGTTTATTTTCTCCAAAAATAAATGGCAATTTCAAAAAGTTAATGATAAGCCCCTGCCTGATGATGTTTTAATAGCTTGACTTCTAAAAGGTTATAATTTTTTTGAAAAAAGTATAATTGATGCTATATGTAATTACGGTAGGGGAAAAAGATTTCGAAAATCTGTTCGACAATAAAATGGGGAAGACGAAAGCTGGGGACGGCCTTAGAATATCCGTACCAATGCGGGAGCATTGTCTAAAAATTTTAAATTATAAAAAACGGAGAGGCCCAATGCCTGTCGATATAGTCAATGAAGTAAAAAAACTGGAAGATAAAAAGGAAGAATGGCGCAATGCCGTCTCCTCTTCAAGGGAAATGATACTTTCCAATCTAGCTATGATTTCACAAATACCGGCTCCGACATTTGAGGAAAAAAACAGATCAGAATTGATTATAGAGCGTTTTTCAGAATGCGGAGTGGCAGAGCCTGAGACCGACGAAATGTATAACGGATGCGGCATGTTGTATGGGACAACTGGAGAACGTAACATTTTGATTACTACTCACATGGATAATAATTTTGATCAATTCGTTGATCAGAATATATCCATAACTGAGCACCGGATTTTCGGGGCAGGAACCCCCGAGGATAACCTGGCACTTGCGGTACTTTGTACACTGCATGATATTTTTTCGAGGGCGGATTTCAAACTAAAAAGCAATATATCTCTTCTTGCAACAACCAGATTTAATGGACGCGGCGATTTTTCCGGTATACGGCACTATATGAAAAATTGCAGGAAAAGACCGGATTATGTCATAAACCTTTCTGGAATAACTCTTGGTCAGCTAGACTATTTTACCCTGAGCCGTATAAGGTGTGACATAACAGTGGAACGCGGCAACTTTTATGAAAGTCCGTGGCTGAGCGGAAGCGGTAACAGCACCATAATCGTGGCTAATGAAATAATTAATTCAATACTTAGGATACCACTTCCAAGAAAACCCAAAAGCCTCATTAATATTGGAATGATAAAGGGCGGGGAACGTTTCAGCACAATAAGCCGCCAGACTGTTTTCCGGCTGGAGGTTTTAAGTGAGGATGATAGCATAACGGATTCTGTAATAGGCAACATTCAGGATAATTGTACCGATATTGGTGCGAAGTTTGGCGCGGACGTGAAACTGGAGTTTTTCGGACGCCATCACGCTAAAGGTTTAACTTGCAGTCATCCCATGATTAAATGCGCCGCGGAAATCATAAACTCAATAGGAAGCCGGCCAACCATGAATTTTATCAATTCCGAAATATCTGTCGCTCTTGCGGAAGGAATTCCATCGCTGAATCTCGGGCTTACGACAGGCGAGGGAGGACTTGGCGGAAAATCATATATTGATATAAAACCTATCAAGGACGGTATAGTTCAGCTAATGATGTTGATAAATTTAATAGACAATGGAATTTGTGATGAATAAATTAAATAAATGGCTCAAGGAAAGAACATTCCACTACAGGGACTTTGATTTAAATGAGCTCGTAAGGCTCAAAAAGGAGAAAAACCTTAAAATAAGTCTATGTTTCCCTACCTTTAATGAAGAGAAGACGATAGGCAAGTCTATAGTGATAATGAAGTCGGAACTTATGGACCGCTATCCGCTCATTGATGAGATTGCTGTGGTTGATTCCGGTTCCAGTGACAATACCTGCACGATAGCCGCCAAATTTGGCGCGGCGACATATGCCGCGTCCGACTTTTTGAAGGAGGAGGGCGAGGCGAGGGGAAAAGGAGAAAATCTCTGGAAGGCATTATATCTGCTTAAGGGCGATATTATCGTTTTTGTAGATGCCGATATATCGAATATACACCACCGCTTTGCTTATGGACTGATAGGGCCGCTTCTTATGAATGATTCCATAAAATTTGCAAAGGCGTTCTATAACAGGCCTTTTAAAAATGCTAAAGGGATGGCGCCATCCGGAGGAGGCCGAGTTACGGAAATTCTGATAAGACCGTTATTTTCACAATTTTTTCCGGAACTGACGGGAGTCATTCAGCCGCTTTCCGGAGAATATGCCGGGTACAGGGATATTTTTGAGCAGATAAGTTTTCCTGTTGGTTACGGTGTTGAAACTGGAATGCTTATAGATATATATAAAAAATGGGGTCTTGACACTATAGCCCAGACTAATCTAGATTTGAGGGTGCACAGGAATCAGGACATAATTTCTCTTGGGAAAATGTCTTTCGGCATATTACAGATATTCTGGAATAGACTCAAGGAATGCAATAAAAATTTTTCAATGGAGCCTAATTCACTTATACTGAGGCAGATGGAAGCACTTGCAGCCGGAAATTACGAGGTGAGGGAAACTGAGATAAGGGAACATGAGCGCCGTCCGATGATAGAGGTTAAGGCATATCAGATACTTAGAGGGAAGGCTCTAAAGTGAAGCTTCTCATACTGCACCATCATTCAAGGGAAGGTGGAGTCAACAGGATAATAAGTTCACAGATTGAATCACTTTTATCTGCCGCACCCGGAATTGATATAACTCTTTTAACCGGGGAAATTCCACTTGTAGGGGGGATTCATCCAAAAAATGTTAACATGGAGCTTTTTCCCCCTATATTTTACATGGAAAAGGCTGGAAAAGCGTCTTGTCACAATTTACTTGATTCTATAATGCGACGACTTTCTGTTCCGGCACTTTCCGAAGATACAGTCATCCATGTTCATAATGCGTCTCTTGGTAAAAATCCAGTACTGACTTATGCACTTTACCTTTTGGCTCGTAAAGGGGCCAGAATATTTAATCATTGCCATGATTTTGCTGATGACGGAAGGCCGGAAAATATGAGTTTTCTTTCGGATGTAATAGAAGGAACTTTTTCTGAGAAGCTTTCGGATGTACTTTATCCCTCTTTTTCAAATATTTTTTATGGTGTGCTTAATTCAAGGGACTATTCTTTTTTAAAGGCGAAGCTGCCGGAGTCTTCCGCACTTTTTCTGCTTCCTAATCCCGTTCACTTTCACCGAAATTTTCCGGATGCCGGAAGAAAGGCGGAGCTCAGGGATATCTTTTCGAGGCTCACCGGGGCGGATATGTCGAAAAAACTTGTAACGTACCCGGTTCGTGCGATAAGGCGTAAAAATATTGGCGAATTTGTGCTTCTCGCCGCGCTCTTCGGCGATACTGCAAATTTTCAGATAACGCTAGACCCGCTTAATGAAAATGAAAGGGAAAATTATTTGGAATGGAAGGAATTCAGCGATATTAACGGGCTGAATGTTATTTTCGGAATGGGACGTGTTATGAAATTTCAAGATATCCTTCTTATTACGGATTTCTGCGCCACCACCAGCGTCAAGGAGGGTTTCGGCATGGCATTTCTGGAACCTTGGCTTTTTCGCCTGCCTGTTGTCGGAAGAAGAATAGATTATGTTACGAATGACTTTATCAATGAGGGCATTGTCCTTGACAGGCTTTATGACAAACTTGAGATTCCCTCGGAAAATGGACCCGTTGACTTTCCACATCTTTCAAGGGAAGAGCAAATGGCCTTTATAAAACGCATTAGTAATGATGCATCGGTAAGGGATTCATTCTTTGGGAAAAACCGATTTCTGAAGGATCTTTTTAAAACAGTTCCTCCGGAGCTTATAGAAAAAAACCGCAGGAAAGTAATGATGAATTATTCAGTTGAATCATATGGAGAAAAGCTTTATGAAATATATAAAAGAATGCTTGACGGCGTTCCGGGAACTTTCCCCGCTGCCAGTTGAGTCGTTCAATTCCTTTAGAACAAGTCCGAGGCGCAGTGTAAAGGCATTGATATTTGATATTTATGGTACTTTGCTTATATCAGGGTCAGGGGACGTTTTTAGCGATGAAGTGAATCCCGCCGAAATACTTGAAGTCTTGCTCCGCAGTGGAATAAAGGTGGTTTCCGGAAATCCGGAAGAGGCTGCTTCTGAGGCCCTTTCGCTGTTTAAAATGATAATAAACGAATCTCAGAAGGAAGCCAGATCAGCAGGAATAGTACATTCTGAAATAGATATAAGGGAAATATGGGACGATGTTATTTTAAAGATGACATCGAAGGGCATTCTCGCCCTTGGGCATGATTATTCAAGTGAAAAACTTTCCTTCTATTTCGAGGCTGTGACCAATCCAGTTTTTCCGATGCCCGGAATGAAAAAACTTATAAGAAAACTAGATAAAAAAAATAAGGTACTTGGAATAGTATCGAACGCACAATTTTATACTCCAGTGATAATGAACTATTTCGTCAACGGGGAGATTCATGACGGGAACGATATATCGCCTTTTAAGAAAAGTCTTATAAAGTATTCTTTTCTGGAACGCCGCTCAAAACCGGACGAGACTATGTTCAATTCCATACGCGATACGCTGATGAACAATTTCAATATAAGTCCCGGCGAGACCCTTTTTGTCGGGAATGATATGTTTAAAGATATTTATCCAGCATCGAAAGTCGGCTTTAAAACAGTTCTTTTTGCGGGAGACGGTCGTTCCTTGCGGCTGAGAGAGGATAAAGAGGAGGTGAAAGGTCTTAACCCTGATTACGCAGTGGGTGATCTTGAATCAATTCTGAAGATAATAGAATGACTTGAAGGAGTACTTATGAACATTAGAAATCTTAAAATCGGAATAATACACTCGATAGTCGGTAAAAACGATGGTGTTTCAATCGTGATTGATCAAACCGTTACAGCTATGATGGAGCATATGGATATTGCGTTAGGGAATTTCTATTTTCTGGCGGCATATGCCCCCCCGAGATTCAATACAGCCCTTGATGAAATATTCTGGCATAAGAATGACGTCAATCGTCTTGCCGTAAAATACTTTTCCGATCCGTTCCCGCCGCCTGGCATTGATTCGGCTTTGGCAGGCGGAGCCCTGCGAACCAAGATGGTGATAGAGCAGTGGATAAAGGAAAATGAAATAGACCTGATAATAGCGCATAATACGAGTCATCCGTATAATTTCACGACAGCTGTAGGACTCGGCGCACTTATTGAAGAGCTTAGAGGCAGGGATATAAGCTGGCCCAAGTGCCTTGTCTGGTGGCATGATTCATTTTATGAGAGGCCTGCTTTTTTAAATCCTGGTCCGGCTGTGGAAAAGTACCTGAAATATATTCCAGGAGCCCATAACGATGGAATCATATTCATAAATTCGAAGCAGCCAGGACTGGCTAAAACATACCTCGCAAAATATACTCCCGAGCTTGATGTCGAAAAATATATAAAGTTGAGGACTGCGGTAATTCCAAATACCTGCGATATTCAGTGGGACTGGAAAAGCGATTCCTGGGATTCCGAAAAACTTATTTATCCGCCGCTGCAACAATATAATTCCACCTTTTTCCGAGATTGCGGGCTTGATGAAATTATTAAAAATCGCTCCCTGGATCCAGATGCTGCTGTTTTCCTTCTGCAGCATACAAGGATAGTGCCCAGAAAGAGAATTGATATTGCCATAGATTTTGCATTCCGACTTTCCGCAAGATTCCGTTCGGCAAACCAGAAACGTTTCATTGTTCTATTGTTTTCCGGACATTCGGGAGATGAACAGGCCTCACACCTTGAATTTCTTCAGGAGCATTACCGTAAGAGGTCTGGGGAGAACCCGCTTGATGAAGTTATTATTGTCTATGGTGAAAAATGTATATTGTCTTCCAAAGACATAATAGTGGATAGAAAATTCTATGATTTTTCTGAAATTCCTTCAGTGATTGCGGCACGCGGCGGAATGGGGACTTACTTCAGCGAAATAGAAGGTTTTGGCAACAATCTTCTTGAAATGGTTAAATCTGCACTGCCCGTGATAATAAATGAATACGAAATATATGAAAGCGATATCAAAAAATACGGCTTCAATTTCCCTTCCGTAAAGAATTGTAGTATTACCGATGAATCCGTTGAGGAATCATTCAAGCTACTGACTGACATAAGGTACAGAAATTCAGTAGTAAAACACAATCTTCAAATACTTGAAAGAGAGCTTTCGCACAAGGTGATAGCGGAAAATCTCGAAGGAATCGTTTCCAGGATAATCATGATGGATTCCGTTTGACAGTGTATCGCCTCTATCACTTTAATGGACGTATGTAAATAGTCCCTCGGCTCTGTTCTTTGTCCTTTCCGGGCGAAAAAGCACTTATAGCCATTCCGGGAGGATTTGCCCTGTAAAAGACTTCGCCTGTTCCTCCAAGCCCGGAAGCCTTTTGCCCCAGAGCTTTCCAGCCGGAGGATTCCAGTGAAGTTTTTATATCATTTAAAGCCGAATCACTGTCTTCTGCACCAACCATAAATGATCCGAAATATGAGTCCCGTTCCGCGAAGTACATATAGTTTACCATTTCTGCTCCTGCCGGCAATGGGATCTGACGCGGCCATGTGAATGTTTTAGGGAGCTTTACAGGGAGTTCCATCGTGAATGCTAGAAGAGTGCCCGGAGCGGCATGGACAAGGAGTATCTTTCTCTGTTTATCGTCCCCTAATGGAATTACTATGAGAGTCGAGTCCGGCCCCGGATGTATTCTTGGTGCGGGCCTTCTTTTCTTCATACGCTCGATAAGTTCTCTTATATCTGCATCAACTATGCTCAAGGTGAGATTAAGTCTGAGCCCATTTATCTCTACCGTTTCATCCCATAATTTCTTCTGTTCCGGAATTTCCTGTCCTGTTCCCGAAGACGATTTCCGTGAAAATGGCCACAGTGAAAAAACGTCGGCTCCGACCTCGGTGAATGCGCCGGTCAGGAGCGCAAAAGAAAGGGCATATCCCAAAAACTTCAAGACATACTTCCCCTCGTAAGATCACAACTGTTTATTCGATTTGCCCCTATTGTCAGAAATATTATGGTAAGCGAAATGGTGTAAAAAAGTAATGACAGTAAAATAACGCCCGCGAGCTGGAAATTCTGGAAAAAGTAGATGAAATTCGGGAAAAAATAGTAAAATACAAGGATGTATGCGTCAACTCCAGCGCTCAATGTTTTGGGAAGAAGTGCTATTGCCAGGGGAACTATACTGAAAAATATCGAAAAAGTTATGTAGATGGTTACAATTATCATTGCGCTTATGTCGGAAAGAAAACATGAAACAGTTATAGATAATGCCGTCAGAGGAATTATGGGGAGAAACATATAAAGCTGTCTCATGATAATCATTGGTGAATAGAATTCTTTCAGATAAATATAACGCGTGAGAAAAGATGTCAGAAGCGTGGCCAGGAAAATCATCAGACATATGATGATCGTTCCGATGAATTTGCCGAGGAGATACTCCGTCTTTGATATAGGCTTGGAAAGAATCAGCATGATAACTCCTGAATCAATTTCCCTGGGAATTTCAGAGGACGCCGTGAATATTGTTATTATTGCGGTGATACCTAGTGCCACGAATGAACACGGCAAGACAGAATAGCCGCTGTTTGATGATATTATCTGAGTCCAGAGGCTGGCTGATGACTCGTCCTGTATCGGGCTTGTTCCGGTCATCACATAACCGAGAAGTACGGCAATGGAAAACATTATCATATATGCCGGTTCCCTCAACTTTATAAGGGTGAAGTGTATAACCCCGTTCATATTATTTTTCCTGCCCTTTCGTTTTTATCAATTCTTTCATGAGAACAGTTTCTATGAAGGGGTATTTCAGACATTTTTCTTCACATTTTCTGGCCTTGTCATAAAGAGCTGACTTGCTCTGACGGCTTGCAAAATAGGCTATTTTTTCGTATAATGCGGTATAATCCCGGAAGTTGGGTTCAATATAAAGAAGGGGGATCAGAAATTCCAGCTGCTTGGATTCAGGAATGTTTTCGCTTTTCAACTGCGCTAACGCAAGCCCCCACAAGGAAAATTGGTCAAGAAAAGAAAATTGAAGTATATATTTCTGAAGTTCAGGTATGCCTATTTTAACAACCTTTGGCCCCTGTTTATTGAAAAAATAAAAATAGGCATTGGCCGATTCTTTTTGAGTGGAATATTTCTTGATTACTTTTTCAAAAAGATCCTCTTTTTCCTTTATATCCGTTGTATAATCCGCGAGTGTGCACAAGGCATTGGCTTTTTCGGCAGGGGTAGATGCATTGGCTACACTGTCCTTGAACTGTGAAAGCATCACGGAATAATTTATGGAATCTCTTATTTGAGAAGGAAGTTCTTTAAGAATGGTTTCAGAATTGACTTGCTCGGGATTTATCCCAGCAATCGCAGCTTCCCTGAGTAAAGACTCAGATGTCATATAGACAATAAAAGCCGGAACAAGCACGATGACTGTTCCGGCTATAAGTTTTGAGCTCATCTCAAATTTCAAATGATTTATTTTGCCGCTTTTTTAGCGGGAACGGGCTTTGCCACTTTTTTGGCGACGGGAGGAGGCTCCATTCCCTCTTGAACAGACGGAGCCTGAACCAGCACGGCAGGGGCCTTTGTTCCGCACTTATGGCAGAAACCAGCCTTAAGTACAGTCCCGCATTTCTGACATGTGCCGAAAACCTGTACTGACTGTCCGCAACACGAACAGAACTTGTCTCCCGGCGCATAGATTGAAAGGCAGTAGGTACATATGTGCTGATCTTTAAATACTTCCTGCATCACCTTTTTGGAGAATTCTATGAGTTCCTTATCGTCGGGATATTCTCTTCTGGCTTCCTGAGCGGCCTTGAGTATCTTCTGATTAAGGTCGGGGATGATGGAGGTAGTTTCAATTTCTCTCATTCCCGCATTTTTCTTCCATTCTCCGAAGAGGATTTTCAGCATGGCAAGCTTATCATTGTTGAGACCCATGGCTTTGGCTCTGGCACGAAGGTAGCTGTTTACCACATACATTTCAGGTGTAGGTGAACGTTTAATGGCCATTTCGTAGAAGCCAATAGCTTTCTTTACTTTTTCGGGGTCGTCTTTTCCGGAGTGGGTAAGAATGAATCCGGCATAGAATGGAAGTTTCCAATTATTCTTGAGCTGCGGATTATTGCAGGCCCTTTCGAGAAACTCTACGGCTTTTTCCGGATTTTCAACGGAAAAGGACATTGCGCCAATCTCATAAGCACTTTCGAAGTTAGGGTCATAGGAAACAATCTTTTCAAATCTTTTGATGACCTCGTCAACATTTTCCTTGCTTACGGATTTAAGGCCGCCCATATACTGTATTACTAACATCCAGTCTATGTCTGACGCAAATTTGTGAAAACCTCCGATAGGAGTCGTGTTTTCGAGTGACTTATAAGGCATCTGTTTATTTTGTTCTTCATGCATGTGCCCGGCGATAGCCCCGCCAATTAAAATAGCGGCTATTATTAAAACAATGTGAATTAACGTTGATTTCATAGTTATGAGCGCTCCTTATTTGATATCTTTTTGTCTGAATATGAGGCTCGCCAACGAGAGGGCGAATGTTGAAAAGGCCAAACCCCAGAGAATGGAGAGACCGATATAGTCCCAGTTTATTTTTTCACCATACACCGCAAATGACTTGAAGTTATAGAGATCAAGCGCCGGAAGTATTCCGCCGTAAAGAATTTTCACATTTGCCAACGCGCTTGTAGAGAAGGCGAACCATATTGCGATTGCCGTAACTATAGGCGTTATCATTTCAGGAATGATCACTGAGAAGAAAACTGCCATTGCCGACATTGGAATTACGCTGAGGGCAACAAGCACATGCGATTGAAGCATCGCCATGCTTATTCTTTCTCCGAACGCAAAGTTGAAGATTATAAAGAACCCGGCGATGATAATCGCCGATATGATTAGTCCGGTTATCGAAGTACCAAGGGCCTTTCCTACGAGGTAATGGGTTCTGCCGAGAGGCTTTGACAGAAGTGTTGATGCCACCCCTTCTCTGAGTTCCACCGGTATTTCAAAGGTTACTGAAATAACGATCAATACAACAGCGAGGGTATTTAGCACGAGCGAGAAATCTATCATCAGGTCCTTATGATGGTCCAGAGATAGAACATCGTAGTTGATTGCGCTCGCGATTAAAACCATTACGCACAGAATTAAAAAATACACGGCCCGCATTCTGAGTATCCTGCGCCACGTACCTCCGGCTATAGCCAGAATCTCATTCATACTCCTACCCCTTTCCTTATTATTATACGGCTTTTAAAACCTTTAAAATTTTAAATAGCCAAAAAACACGCATAAAAATTATATGCCTTCTGCATTAAGATTAACTGTCTTTATATTATTTTCAATTGTTCTGAAGAAAAAAGTTTCAAGGTTTTCCGTGGAGGGCATGATTGTTATAAAATTACCCTCTTTTTCCTTCATTAAATTCAGCTTCTCTTTGAACTTCTCATCCTCATCAAATTCAAGTTCCCAGCCGCCATTGTTTAATTTATGACTTTTTATCGAATCGGGCATGAGTTCCTTGGCGATGTCCTCTTTTCCGGCAGCTATCATGACTCGGCATCCTTTTTCCGAAAGTAGACTGTTTAGTTCCCCGTGGCAGAGGAGTTTTCCTCTATGAAGTATGCCTATCTGGTCGCACATGGTCTCCACGTCTGAAAGTATGTGGCTTGAGAAGAATACATTCGTTCCAGCTTTTTTCTGAGCTATTATTATATCCTTAAGTTCCTGGCGTCCATGTGGATCAAGACCAGTAAGAGGTTCATCGAGAATTAGTATTTCAGGCTTATTGAGCATTGCCTGAGCTATACCTATTCTCTGAAGCATCCCCCTTGAGAAACCGCCGAGCTTTGATTTTGCGTACTCGGTCATTTTTACTTTCGCCAGTACTTCTTCAATCCTCTTTTTTCTTTCCGATGAGGGAATTCTCAGGAGTTTGGCACAGATCATCAGAAATTCATAAGCCTTCAGATATTGACTGAATGCCGGCGCGTCCGGAAGAAAACCGATTTTTCTTTTGACCTCAATATCTCCGGCGGGTTTTCCCAGGATGGATACGGTACCCGACGAGGGTTTGATAAGGTCCATAAAAAGTTTGATGGTTGTTGTTTTTCCGGCTCCATTCGGACCGAGGAATCCGAAAACGACACCTTTTGGAATTTTCAATGTAAGCTTATCTAATGAGGGCTTTTCTTTTTTCCAGAAAAGAAATCCATAGGTTTTACTGAGATTTTCGGTGCTTATTACATATTCGCTCATTGGTCGTACCTTATTTCAGGAACTGTTAATGTTAAGAATATTTGGCGGTTGGATAAAATCAAGCTATTACCATCTATTTCTTTTTTATTTCCATCGAGACCCCGAGACTGAAGGGACCAACATCGGGTATGTACATGGGAACTATTACAAAAGGATTACCCGCTTTGGCGTAGAATCTGGCGCTTTTACCAAGGAGAATGGAAGGAAGAGAAAGGTCTATTCTCAAATCGCTTATCTTGGCATCGGCCGCGCCGGCTATTATATTCACGATTTCGCCCCATCCATCCATCAAATCACAGTTTACTATAGTGATTTCCTCCATAAGGAAGGCGCTTACCAGTTTCATCCCTGTCTGGAGCGGGGTTGTGAGCATCACGGCTCCCCTGATATCTCCTGAAAGTCCGCATATTGCCATAAGGTCGTCCACTTCAACAATTTCGCCGCCGACCCTTTTAATAGAGCCTGTTCTCTTGAATGAGAGATTACACATTGACTGAAATGTTTCAAGGGTAGCTTCTATAAAGGCATTTATGTATTCGGCTTTCATGGATTACCCTCTCTGTGTCCTTTTATAAAAAATAAATGCTGTCAGGCAAAATACAAACAAAAGCGAAAGAATTATGTGTCGCTTTTACAGTGTAGATAAAACCCTCAGGGGATACCCAGTCGCGTAACTCTTTCCGGTGAAATGAGTTGGTTGAAATCATCATCTGAAATGATACCGCTTTCGGTAGTAATTTCGCGCAAGCTCTTTCCGCTTTCGATGTGAAGCGTCATTATTTTCTGAGACTCTTCATAACCTATGAGTTCCGTAAGCGCAGTTGCCGCGGCGATAGCGGATTCCACCTGTGAACGACATCTGTTCTCGTCGGCCTTTATGCCTTCAACACAAAACTCGGAAAAAATGCTGCAAGCCGCGGTCAGAAGTTCGATACTTTCGAGCAGTGAATCGGCAATAAGCGGAAGGAAGGCATTAAGCTCAAGGTTACCCATTGCCGCTGCACAGGAAACACTGTTGTGGTTCGACATTACTTTTATAGCGATCTGCGAAACGCATTCTGGGATGACGGGATTAATCTTTCCCGGCATTATTGACGAACCCGCCTGGCGTGCCGGAACGCTTATTTCCCCAATCCCGGCGCAAGGGCCTGAAGACATAAACCTTATATCACCTGCTATTTTAAGTAGATTTGAGGAACATGCCGAGAGAATCCCGCTCACTTCCACAAAAGCGTCGCAGTTCTGAGTACACTCCACGAGGTTTTCCGCACGGGCGAGCCCAAAAGAGGTAATTGTTTTGAGGTTCTCGGTAACTTTGAATATATATTTACGTGGTGCGCAAAGCCCTGTTCCTATCGCCGTTCCGCCGAGATTTATCACCCTGAGACGTTCCTCGCACTTGAATACTCTCCAGCGGTCGCGTCCGAAGGCCTCAGCGTAGGCGGACATTGTCCTTCCGAGTGTGGTGAGCACGGCATCCTGCATTTCGGTGCGCGCGACTTTTACTACATGGGACAACTCTTTTTCCTTTTTCTGAAAAGATTCGAGCAGCATTACAAGTGCTTTTTCAAGCTTTCTTAAGGAGCTTATTCCGGCTACTTTAAGAGCGGTCGGATATGTATCATTTGTCGATTGATGTAAATTTACGTGTTCCAGGGGGTGAATAACCATATAATCGCCGGGCTTTTTTCCGAGCAATACAAGTGCGCGGTTGGCGAGTACCTCGTTGACGTTCATATTTGTGGATGTTCCGGCACCGCCCTGAAGAGCGTCGGTGAGGAGATGCGCATCGAGTCTACCGTCCATCATTTCGATACATGCCTGTTCGAGAACGCCGTAAATCGTATTGTCCAGAAAGCCAAGCTCATGATTTGTTTTCGCACAGGCGAGTTTTACGGCTCCGAAGGCATGAACGAGCGCGGGACTTACGCGTCGGCCTGAGACAGGGAAATTTTCGATTGCCCGCAAAGTATGTATGCCGTAGAGCGCGTCATCGGGCAGTTCTCTTTCTCCAAGCAGGTCTTTTTCTTTTCTCAATATTCTATTCCTTGAAAGTTTGCGTCAGCAAACAGTTATCTGCAGGCTATGCCTGCTTGGAAACGATGAAAACGCATGTGGGCGCGAAAATATTGGGCCATAACTTTGCGAGCAGGTTATTTTTTTGGCCCAGCGGTATTTCCTGCAATATTTCTATACCGCGTTCGCGGCAGAGACACTTAAAGTCCCATATCGTCGAAAGGTGAATATTTGGGGTGTTGTACCATTTCATCGGGAGTGAAGGTGTTATGGGCATTCTTCCCCACAGAGTTAGCTGTAACCGCGCCATGCAATATCCAATATTGAGTATACTTATAATACATTTATGTCCGACGCGCACCATTTCGTCGAGGACCAGATCGGGATTCTGAAGGTTCTGGATAGTCTGGCTGAGTATAACGAAATCAAATGATTTATCGGCAAAAACCCTGAGTCCCTCGTCAAGGTCGGCGTGGATAACGTGTACACCGTTGCCGACACATTCGAGGATAGACTCTTCGGATATTTCGACACCCAGGCCGGTTATATTTTTTCTTTTTTTAAGTACTTTGAGTAGCGAACCGTCTCCGCAACCGAGGTCAAGTATCCGCACGTTTTCCGGAAGTATTTCCGCTATTTTGAGAAGGTCAGGTCTTTTTGAAAGGTTTTCTATCGCATGCTCAATCATTTTGAACCTCCAGATAACGGTTTCTTGTAAAATCGGAAATAAGTTTTCCGAGAGTTACGGCCTCAAGAAGAAAGGCATCATGACCGTATACCGAGGCTATGTCACAGTAAGTTACATCAATTTTGCCGGAGAGGAGCGCGCGTACGATTTCCTTTGACTGTTTTGGAAGAAAAAGCCAGTCGCTCGAAAACGAAACCACCAAAAACTTGCTCTTTACTTCCGAAAAAGCTTTTGCGAGGTCGCCGCCCGCACGAGCGGAAACATCAAAATAGTCCATGGCGCGGGTTATGTAGAGATAACTGTTGGCGTCGAAACGCTCAACAAAACGCTGTCCCTGGTGCTCAAGGTAACTTTCCACCGCGAAGTCCCGGTGGAAATTGAAGGAATATTTGTCCGATTCCTGAAGATTGCGCCCAAATTTTTGATACATTGATTCATCGCTCAAATAGGTGATATGGGCGAGCATTCTTGCCGTGGCAAGACCATCCTCCGGCGCAATATCATCGTAATTACCCTCCAGCCACTTGGGATCGCTCATTATAGCCTCACGGCCGACCCAGTCAAAGGCTATACTTTGCGGTGAAAGTCGGGATGTTGTGGCGATGGCAATTACGCTGTCAACGGCGTCAGGGTATGAAATAGTCCACTCTATTGCCTGCATTCCTCCCATTGAACCCCCGGCAACGGCAAGCCATTTTTTTATGCCGAGATGGACCATGAGCCTGTGCTGCGCCTTGACCATGTCATTTATGGTGATGACGGGGAAATCCATGTTGTAGCATTTTCCGGTATCGGGATTGATGCTTCTGGGACCGGTCGAACCACTGCATCCACCTATTATGTTGCTGCAAACAATAAAATATTTATTAGTATCGAAGGATTTACCGGGTCCGACCATTTCGTCCCACCAGCCCGGCTTGCGGTCGTTTTCGCTGTGAAATCCCGCCACGTGGGCGTCTCCGGAAAGCGCGTGCAGGATAAGAATGGCATTACTGGATGAACTGTCGAGCTTTCCGTAGGTTTCATAACGAATATTGACATATTTAAGTTTTTTACCGCAGTCAAGGCAGAGCGCGTCCTCGTCGGTCTGTCCGAAGCTGAAGTCCTGCGGTACTACTATTCCCACGCTGTTGTTCTGCATCGTATTTATAATTCACCTGAAAAAATTTAAAATGGCTGAGTATAAAAATAGTTACCCCTTAAAAAAATACAAGCTTTCCATTCACTTGGACAACACAGTTATGTTCAGTTCGTGACAACCCCTTAAATATTTTTTAGGAAATGCCGATGAATTATAGGACAAGTAGCTATATAATATAGAGGAGTCGATTGTTTTTGTTTTACGCCGGGGGAAAAAGATGTATATAAAAAATAACCTTAGCAGCTATGTTCTTTTTAGCGCGTCTGACAATGTTCTGAGCGCTAGCAATAAGCTTTTCTCCATACCCTCCAACGACAATTTAAACTGGAGTCCGTTACAGATTTCACAGGCCGTTGATCTGGAAGCTTCCACATCCAGACTCAGTGCGATTAGCTTTGGTTCCGTAAGCAATATAAGCTCGGCTATTACCGCGACATCGTTGGTAGGTTCCTATCTTTCAGACGCTAAGTCTATAATGGAGGAACTACAATCTCTGGCGGAACAAGCATCCGATTCAGCTGTAAGTGATGAGGACCGGACCCAACTGAACAAGGATGCTTCGGCACTGCTTGATAAGCTTGATGAAATATACTCCGACGCATCCTACCGCGGTGAATTTATAATGCAAGGCGGCTCAAAAAGCTTTGGCGTAGGACCCAATGGCGCGGAGACAAGCATAAGCTTCGGAAATTTGAACCGCACCGACCTCGGGATTTCCTCAATAGACCTTTCAAGTATCTCAGCCGCGACATCCGCCTACAATGCAATCTCGGACGCCGTGGAAGAGATAGAAGGTCAGGCAGATTTGAATACCGCAGAAAGTGAAAGCCTTAAATCATTAATGGATATGAATTTTAATGACAATGAAGATACTTACAAATCCGAAATAAACCAGACAATTTTCCAAAATTCCCTTTCCGTTGTCAATACCAAAATGGCATACGCTTTAAACATACAAGCCTTCGATCTCAGAACGAATTCTGTCAACACCATGCTTTCCCAGTTCCAGAAACTCAGCAGATCCATTACCGCGGCCGAAATAATCGAAAGAAGGGAAGTCAAAGCCGAAGAAAATTATTCTTCATCCTCTTCCGCAAGAAGTTCATCCGCAAGCTCCGACGCCACAGCCTCTTCGACCACGACCGGAACAGAAAAATCCGATAAGGCTTAAATTCACTTAAACTGCTTGCTGGCGGTGTAAAACTAGTGCTGTATTCTAATATTTACATGGTATAATTGAGTGTGTAAAATAGGATATTAACGACAAGCTCAGGCTATGCGCCGAGAAAGTCGAGGATGCCGTTTATCACGGTTAAAGGGTGTGGAGGGCAGCCCGGGACAAAAATATCAACTTTGTGTTTTGAGAAGAATTCGCGGTTGATGGCTTCGGATTGAGCAAATACACCGCCGCTGATAGCGCAGGCGCCCATGGCAATCACGATTTTGGGATTGGGTATGGCCTTATAGGTTTCCTCAAGGGCAAAAGCCATGTTTTCCGAAACGGGGCCAGTGATTATTACGCCGTCGGCATGTCTCGGGGAAGCGACGATTTCTATTCCGAACCTTTCCATATCAAAGTTGACGTTCCCGCAGGCATTGAGTTCAAGTTCACAACCGCCGCAACCGCCGGCGGAGACGCTTCTGAGTTTCAGTGAACGCCCGAATATTTTTGTTATTTCACGTTTTGCCTCGACAGCGTTTTTGCAATAATTCTCAGCGGAACGACCCGGATTTATGACAAGTTTTTCACGTGAGTCAGAAGCCAGTTTGTGAAAATTGGAAAATCTTATGGATTCATGAGGGCAGTTTTGAGTGCAGTCCCCGCAAAACACGCATTTCCCCATGTCGATAGAGAGCGGCGACAGTGAAATTGCTCCAGAGGGGCAAACATCGCGGCATTTGCCACAGCTGGAACAGAGCGAGGAATCCAGCAGCGGGAAGCCCCGGAACTTCTGATTGACGGAGGCCTTTCTGATGTCCGGTATGTACTGACGGCCCTGTACTTTTCTAATTTTTAAAAACTTGAACATTGTTAAAATTCCTTACAAGTCGAAACCACAGTATGACAAATCAAAGCTCTTGTTACAGAGCGGAAAATCGCTTATTCCCTCGTTCCTTACGGCATAGGCCAACCCGGGCCAATTATTGAATGAGGGGTCCTTTATCTTATAGCGCGAAATATTTCCATCTGAATCAGTTATACAGAAATGGGCTATTTCGCCGCGAACTCCTTCGACAAGCGACATTATGAATGAATCGGCCTTCAGGGGGGCCGGGCTTTTCATGATGGAACCCTCATCACTGAGTTCTTCGAGCTGTTCAAGCACGAAATCGAGTGATTGCTTTATCTCAAGATAGCGCAGGAAAGCTCTTGCAAAAACATCACCTGTTTCCATGCTCAGCCGGTGAAGCGGTGAAAATCGGTAAAGCCCTGACGGATGGTCGGACCTTACGTCTGTTTTAAGTCCAGAAGCGCGCGCAGCCAACCCAACCATCCCAATTTTGTGGGCGGTGGCGGCATCGACTACGCCCGTTCGTTGAAAACGCGAGAGCACTCCCGGAAAATCGAACATCTGCTCGCCCATCAGTATGACTCTATCCTTTACCATCTTAAGACTTGAAATAACGGCCTTGCGTATTTCCGGGTCAATATCATAAACGATACCGCCTGGCCGTATCAGACCGCGTCCAAAACGGGAGCCTGAAAAAGCAAGGAGTAAATTTATGACATAAGTCCTTGTAGCACCGAAGAATGCGTTGGCTGTCAAATAGCCGATATCGCCCGCGAGCGCGGCAAGGTTTCCGATATGTATTGCGGCTCTTTCCATTTCCATGGCTATAGTTCTTATCACGACGGCTCTGAGCGGTGGTGTGCCTTCGGAGCCTGATTCGGCGATTGCGCAAAATGCCATCATATTGGCAATTACGGAGTCGCCCGCGATTGATTCAGCAAGAACCGATTTCCCACTGATTGCGCCGGGGAAAGTCATGAGTTTTTCGATACCGCGATGCTGGTAGCCCAGATGTATTTCAAGGTGAATAACTTTTTCGCCGTCGCACATAAATCTGAAGTGTCCAGGCTCAATAACTCCGGCATGGACGGGCCCGACACCGACTTCATGAATTCCCTCGCCGCCAACCTTAAAAAATGGATAGTCAGCCTCATTTTTTTTAATCGCTCCGTCATGTGGAAAGCGTACGGACTTGAGCCATGGATGTCCAAGCGGTTCAATACCGTAACTTTCATAAAATTCCCGTTCAAACATCGAAAACTGAGGAAGTTCAGGTGTAAGCGATTCGTAGCTTTTTTCATCTTCGGAAAAAACGGCCGAACTTACCAGCAGCGTTGATTCGGCATCGGATGCCAACACAATAAAAAGTCTCAGGGTCTTCTCCTCTCTATGTCCGAAGAAGCCTGCAATTCTCATGCCGTGCCGGCATTTTTCTACAATATCTTCCCTCAGCTCCGCGAACCTAAGAACGGGAACTTCCCGGAGGGAAAGAGACTGACCGTTTTTTTCAGATATCCAATTTTCCATATTCTATCCGCCTATAAAAGCCGCTGCTTTTGAAAGAAGCAGCCTTATGCTGTCCGGCATCCATAACCCGAGCACTACTGCGCAGAGAAGAAGGGTTCCCTGCGGTATTATACATAAAAGAGAAAACTTTTCCCTTTTAATAGAAGATTCCGGCCGCACCTGACCCGAAACCATTTTAAAGACATTGCGCGCCATGCCAAACATTATAAGTGTAAGGAAGATAAGGAAAAATACCGTCAACAGCGGATAATGCTTCATCATCTCCCTTATTATCATGAATTCGCTCACAAATGTGCAAAATGGCGGAAAGGCACATATGGCAAGGAATGAAAAGATCCAGAGCCAAGCCGTCGGAGCGCTGGAACTGAAAAGACCGGAAACATTCTTTATTTTTTTAGTGTGGGTCAAACTGTAGACGTTGCCTGAATTCAGGAAAAATGCGGCCTTGCCGAGCGAATGTCCGGCGATATGAAGGAAGGCGGCAAAAATGGCAGGGCCGCCGAGAGCAATGCCAATAGCGGCGATAGCCATGTGTTCGATGGAGGAATAAGCGAGCATTCTTTTGTAGTTTCTGGCGTTCATTATGAATACCGCCGATATGAAGAGAGAGAGAAATCCCATGATGAGCAGCAATATTGATGAATAGGAAATCAGTCCCGCGAGAGTCATTATCTTGTGAACCCTGAGAATTCCGAGAAACGCACCGTTAAGCAGCGCCGCTGAAAGCATAGCCGAGACAGGCGAGGGTGCTTCCGAATGAGCGTCCGGCAGCCAGTTATGCATCGGGGCCAGTCCAACCTTCGTGCCGAAACCGATTAAGAGGAAGGGAATTGAGAGTTTGAGCCAGAAAATATTAAGAGAAGCTGCGGATTTATTCAAATCAACAAAAAATAATGATTTTACATCGCCCGCGCTGACCGAAAGTAATATTATCCCTATAAAGACGAAGGATATTCCGATGGAGCATATAAAAACATATTTCCAGACGGCCTCAATAGTCGTTCTTTTGCCGTAATAGTATATCAGTACGGAACTTGTGAGCGTAGACGCTTCTACAAATACCCAAAGAAGTCCCAGATGCGCGCTCAGCAGTATGCCGTTTATCGAACCCGCAAAGAGAAGCAGGAAAAGCCCGTAGTACCAGCGGTTGCTCTGATTGTTGTACTCCTCCTTGAACTCGGAAAATCCCAGATTATAGAACGAAACAGCCATCAGAACCAGCGAAAAAATCGGCAGAAACGGAGCGTTCAGTTCATCAAGAACAAAATAAGACGTAAATGTGATAGCGGAAAAGCCGCCTTCCATAAAAGGCTGGAACACAAGAATAAACGAAGCAATTGCGTGGAACACGGAATAAGCCGCGGTAACAATAAGTCCTGTCCGCGATGATTTTCTGAGACATAGCGGAATTGCCAGCAGAAGGGGAAGAATAAGTATAAGAATGAAAAGGCTTTGTACTATCATCCCCGGAGTCCTTTCAACTTATCGATATTCTGTGCAGAAAAACGGCTCTGCAACCTCCTAAGGAAGACTCCGGTCAACAGTACCCACATAAAGATATCAAGCATCGCCCCGAGACTTACAATAAACGGCATTTCAGCGGCGACCGCCAGCGAAAGCAGAAATATTCCGTTCTCCATCAGCATATAACCCATGACGTGGGTTATCAGTTTTTTTCTGGTCATTATTATAAAAATGCTTGAGATAATTGTTGATATCGAGATACCGAAGTACATTGGGTTTACGGGGTGGTTTTCGCGTGAAACGAGGTATGAAAAAATAAAGCCGAACGCTATGAAAAAGCTCACAGCGACAAGGGAATAAAGGTTCGGAATATATGGCTCCGTCTCTCTGAATATTTCATTTTCTCTTATTTCTTTCATGATAAAATACGGGATTACGCAGCATTTCAGCACCAGCGTTTCGATAATAACAAAACTGAGAGTAAAAATATGATGTGAAGGAATATTGTAGAAAACGGAAAGGATACACAGAATTAGACCCTGAAACGCGAAGGTTTTTACGTAGGCTTCAAGGCGACCCGTTACTGCGACATAAAGCATCGTGGCGGCAAAAATGACAAGCAGTGAGTTTTCTATACTCATTTGATTCCTCCTCTGCCCATCAGCACTATAAAGAAAAGTACCATTCCGAAGGCAGAGATAATGAAAAGAAACTGCGGCACATGCACCATTCTCATTCTGGCCATGATTGATTCAACCGCGCCTACGACCACCGCTACAGCAAAAAGCGAAAGAGCGTAAAGAATTATCTCTCCGGCAAACGGCATCCCGGCAGGAAGGAAAAGCCCGGCGATTATCGAAGAGAGAAGAAATATTCTCAGAGCCGCGCCATATGTTATAAAAGCCATTGAAGGCCCGGAATTGTCGAGTACCATAACTTCATGAACCATAGTTAATTCCAGATGTGTAGCCGGATCATCAACCGGCATTCTGCACGCATCTGCCAGCATGAAGATGAAAAGCCCGGCGGCAGCAAGAACTCCGCATGGATAAAATGTGGTTGACGATGACTGAATAGCTGAAAAAATATCCGCAAACGATCTGCACCCGCCCATGTAAGCGAGTGACGACATGATGACAAAAAAGCCGGGCTCTCCGAAAACCGCAAACATAGCCTCGCGCCCTGCTCCCATTCCCTCAAAACTACTTCCCGTATCAAGCGCCCCGATAACGGCAAAAAAACGGCTGAGGGCGAAAAGATATGAGAAGAATATGAAGTCCCCGTGAAAACCCATAAGCGCCTTTCCGCCCGCCATCGGAACAACTGTCGCTGCCGTAAGAAGCGCCGCCAGAGAAATTATAGGTGTCGCCTTGAAGACGAAAGACGAGCACGAACTTAATACTTCGCCCTTGAGCAGCAACTTTCTCACGTCAAAAAATACCTGCATAAGCGGAACACCTTTCCGTCCCGACCACAAAGATTTTACGCGTCTGACAATCCCGAGCATAAAAAGCGGCATCAGCAGAATAAAAACCATATTTAAAATTATATGCATATCAGATTTTTCCCTCCACAATTATCCAAACAAGCGCCCCCATCAAGAATAATATCCCGTAAAGAAGATACTGCTGCATGCTTCCACTCTGTACCCATGAAAACATCGGACCCAGATAAGAAAAAGCCTTCGTTAAGGGCTTCAGCATAAACTCTTCAATCACATCCTTGAAGTGGATTGCCGAATATGATTTTCTGGGAAAAAGTTCCCCTTTGCCCGGAAGCACCGAATGTGACTCCCTCTTGAAAAATGGCTTCAATATCTCAAGAAAAGGCATTGAAAATGAAGAACCAGTGTACTGAATCCTGGCGTTCGGGTTGGAATAGCCGCAGCCCCATGTGCCGGAAAGGGAATTTTTGCGCTTTCTGAGAAGCAAATAGCGCAGAGCAAACCCGGCAATAATCAGAAATAATAAAATGAAGGAACCCAGCGAAATCATGTTCATTGCCATAGACATCTCGTGTTGAAAAAGGTAAGCGCCTTCTTTAAACAGCATTCCCGCCGGATTCGACACCACCCTTAAGGCGAATTGCGGAAGAAGACCGGCAATGAGACAAAAACCCGCCAGTATACCCATCGGAATCAGCATGCGCGGATCAGTTTTCCCCTTGATCTTTTCATTGATTTCGCGGTCGCGCGGAAGCCCGAGAAAAACAATCCCCGAAAGCCTCGTGAAGCATAGGAGCGCCATCGCCCCCGTAAAGGAAAGAAACGCGAGCGCAAGCGTTGCAGAGATCATCAGCATTGTGCTTCCGGAAGTCCCGCTCCGCAAAAGCCCTACATATATCATGAATTCACCGGCAAATCCGTTCAGCGGCGGAAGCCCGCAGATAGCCGCCGCACCGCAGATGAAAAATAACGCACAGAACGGCATTTTATGTATGAGCCCGCCAAGCCTTTCCATATCCCTCGAATGGCTTGTGGCATAGACCGCGCCTGCTCCGAAAAAGAGAAGCCCCTTGAAAAATGAGTGATTCATTACGTGAAGCAACGCTCCGGCAAATCCGGCAAAAGCCATCTCGCAGCTTCCATAAGAAAGACCCAGAAACCCGCAACCCATTCCTATTGAAATAATTCCTATATTTTCAATACTTGAATAAGCAAGCACCCTTTTTATATCGTTCTGCGCAAGAGAATTCATTATTCCGAAAACGGCAGTAAATACGGCAATTGCTAGAAATATATAACAAAATACCTCTGAAGGCGTCCCGAAAATAAATACCGTTATGAACATCCCATATATTCCGAGCTTTGTCATAAAAGCAGACATTAATGCCGAGGCATGGCACGGAGCTTCTACTTTTGCCCGCGGAACCAGCCCAGCCTTTATTCCAAATCCGGCAAAAAGCAGTATTGTTATAAGAAGCACACCTTTAGTGTTCGACGCAAAAAATTCCTTGAACACAGAAAAATCCATAGAGCCTGAAAGATTAGAGGCATAAGCAAAACCGGTTATCAGAAAGGCTACGCTTACATGCATCACTACAAGATAGCGAATCCCGACATCGAAGACTTCCTTTTTCTCGTTCTCGAAAATTACTAGGAAAAATGAGGAAAGCGACATAAGTTCCCATATCATGAGAAAGCTCATACACTCGCGCGCCGCCGGAAGTAGCACCATTGAAGCAATCAGAAGCTGAAGCGAAAGATAGTGAGCCCCAACATTACGACCTTCTTTAATATATTTTGTCATATAGCCGGAAGAGTAAAATGTGGAAAGCAGAGCGCCGAACGCGCTAAGCGCTATAAAGAAACCGGAAAGCGGGTCTATTGCGAAACGCAGATGATCAAAGGGAAACGCCGCGTTGATTTCAAATGAAAATATCTCGCCGTAAAAAACAGACCCCAGCGCCGGGACTGCTACAAGAAGGCCCGCGACGAGATTGGCGGCGCTTACAAAATACGCCTTCCTTTCCGCCCTCACAAAAAGAGAAAGGAAGGCGGAAATAAAATAAATAAAAATGCCTGTCGTATAATATGTCACGGAACCGCTTTCTGATTTTTTTTAAAACTAAACCTGATGATGCTCCCAGCTTTTCTTTTCTTTACCGGCATAGTCAAATATTTCCTCACGTAGTGCCTGCCTTTTAATAAGCTCCATAAACCCATCTTTTCGGCAGAGGTGCGATATTTGTGAGAGTATCTGTAAATGACGAGGCTGGTTCGCGCTCAGGACAATGAAAAGAACTGAGACCGGCATATTGTCGAGGGCCTTGAAGTCCACCGGGCCGTTCAGAAAACACATTGAAACGCTTTCGCATGAAATATCAGAGATAAGTGGGGTGCGCGGATGCGGAATAGCGATTCCAGAACCAAGCGCGGTCGTCATCATGGCTTCGCGCTTGAGCAAATGCCAGACAATGGTCTCTTTGTCCAGTCCGGGCGGTGCATTTATAAGCGCTACCGCGTTTTTAAGGATTTCCTCAACCGTGGAACCGGCTACCTTGTAATGAATCCCGCCTTTTCTAAGGCATTCGACAATATCGGCTTTTTTTGTAGATTCGGTTTCGTCAAAGATTGGTTCCGCCACGCTGATGTTATTTTTAAGAACCCATTCGTTTATCGCGTCGCGGTTGAAACGGTACTGCCAGTTTATCCGCATGGATGGAATTTTATTTTCCTTTATCCAACGGTAAATGGTCTTCTCGGAAACCTGAAGAAGCTCAGCAACATCTTTTATTTTGAGGTCCACGAACCATGCCTTTCCAATGTGAAGAGGAGAAACTGAAAAACAAACTATAGACAAAAATGGACATTTTTCAATATCATATCCCAACTTTCCCCAAACACCTTACAAAGATAATTTCTTTTTTAAAAAAATCAACGCTTGAAAAATTTAAGGTCTGAGGTATTTTAGTGGCTCTTTAGAACAAGTGTCCCCATCGTCTAGAGGCCTAGGACACCGGGTTTTCATCCCGGCAACCGGGGTTCGAATCCCCGTGGGGACGCCATTGTCGTTGAATTGAACAAACGGCACGGTATTGTTTTATTTATGTACCTGCCGCATTTACGCAGGCGGGAGCTTTCCCGCTACGAAAACAGCCATGTATTCCTGATTACCCTTGGGACCCTTTATCGAGGACGGCAAAACTTCCAGAAGCTTCCACTTCATTTCATCGCGCGCAAATGAGCATATTTTATCAACGGCCTTCTGTCTTAGGGCATCATCGCGCACTACACCGCCCTTGCCGACGTCCTTCCTTTCCAGTTCGAACTGCGGCTTGACTAATATAAACGCCAATGCCCCGGGCTTGAGAAGACGGTCGGTGGCGGGAATTATTTTCATGACGGATATGAATGAAACATCCATTGTCATAATGTCTATCTTTTCAGGGATTGAGAGTTCGTCGAGATAACGGGCGTTAGCCTTTTCCATTGAAATTACGCGCGGGTCGTTGCGGAGCTTATCGTGGAGCTGTCCGTGTCCCGAATCGACGGCATAGACTTTTGTTGCATTTTTCTGAAGCATAAGGTCGGTGAAGCCGCCGGTCGACGCTCCGACGTCGAGCGCGGTCATTCCGCTAAGGTCGGGCAGATATTTTTCGAGGGAATCAAGGAGTTTATAAGCCCCCCGGCTAACATAGGGAGAAGGCTGTTCGACTATGAACTCAGTGTCTTCGGAGTATTTTTCAGAAGGCTTCATGACGACGGCATCGCGGCCCGCCCTGACCTTCCCGGCCATGATGAGCTTTTTAGCGTCTTCACGGCTTGCGCAAAGTCCCTGTTTGAATACTAATATATCAGATCGTTCCATTACGTCATCCCAAGTTGATTTATGCGCCAATATATGGCAGTTTTAATCCGATATCAAATTGTTCTGGCCGCCGCGTCGCAAATATGTCATCGATACCTTTTCCGTATGAAAGAGGTACCGCTTTTGAAACATTCGACCGCATTGGAGATTCGTACGCCAAGCTTGGATACCGTGTTTTTTTTGGATTAAGACTTGAAAAAAAATGCCCGCAACTGTATTTTCTGACTTCAGTTTATGCGGGTGTAGCTCAACGGTAGAGTCCTAGCCTTCCAAGCTAGCTGTGAGGGTTCGATTCCCTTCACCCGCTCCATTTTTGCCCTCAAATCAGCTCTTAAGCTCACTTCCGAGACCATCACCCTAAAAAAAGCAGTTGGGACGAAAAATCCTGTTTCAAGCCAACGGCAGGATGAAACATCTCTTTCATTTCTATTCAAGATCAGCTCTTTGCGTTAAGCCCTCAGTTGCGTTTTTCGGGAGGGTCTTCTTAGGTTAAATCCTTTACTGATTCGCGTTCGATAAGTTCATTCTCATACCAATTTGCATTCAAATATATAATAATATATCGATGATCCATCGAAATCCTGTGAGGCTCCTGACGCATTCAGGATTCTTATTCATCGATA